>ENA-OPFG01000723-OPFG01000723.1-human-gut-metagenome-genome-assembly--contig:-NODE-723-length-20311-cov-2.054601_pt1 | contig 20311 bp, 27 predicted proteins | sample MGYA00241304_ERZ501542 | MGnify/ENA primary metagenome ERZ501542 (study PRJEB25962, sample SAMEA2042427) | human gut metagenome | biome: human gut; feature: human-associated habitat; material: faeces...
GCTTCTTTTCTCAACTTTGTTCATTTTGCCTATTGATTTTTCTTAGCAGGTTTCTTTTCGGTATTCTGCAATGACATATTCGTGGTATAGCATTGCAGAACACCGAATTGGTGTCCTGTTCGTGTTATGCAAACATTCCTGCAACTATACCTACGCCATAGCAGCCAATAGCGATACCGACAAGTATTCCACCGCCTATTGACTTGAGCTTGTCCACCCAGTTACGTCCGCCTGAGATGACCATGATAGCGAGTACGACCACCGCAATAGTTGCAACTGTTACCAAACCTTTCTGCAGGTTTGTTGCAAACTTATCACCAAATGTGAAAAAGTTTGTCCAGCCGTCATTGTCGGCTGCAAAGGCATTTACAGAGCAAAATGCCGCAAGGATCGCAGTTGTTATAGCTGCCGAGATGTTTTTAGTGATCTTTTTTACTTTCATAAGATAACTCCTTTTCTTTTCAGCGTGTTTTATGCTGCTTATTATATGAAGCCGACATCTGACGGCTTACATTCTTCCTGTGTTCTGTGACCTTGCACAGATATTCGTTGTAGTCCTTTCCGCAGTTTTCAGGCACTGCATAGATATTGACCTTGTAGCCTTGTGCGGAATATTTCTCAAGATACTTGGCTGAGGCTGTTCGCCCTGCTTCGTCACGGTCGAGGCAAAACGAGATCTCATTGACTTTTGGGTGCGTGGCAAGATAAGTGCCGAGAGCAACGTCCGCTGTTCCGCCAAGTGCGAGGCGTGTATGGCGCTTCCAGCTGTTCTTCCAATCAGCTATTCCCATATCTTTAGACCTCTGTATGTTGAGTGTTGCGTGGCTGAGAGCGTCGATAGGGGCTTCAAAGACATAGAGATGTGTTTCGCACGTCCCGTCCATTCTGAAGCCATACATCTTATTTGACCCGCTAGCCTCACCTTTGAAGGCTTGTCCCTTGTCTGGCGTATATGTACCTCTGAGCATTGCATATTTTGGCTTTCCTGTATCATCTTTGCCGACAAAGACGCAGTTGCCACGCTTGTCCTCATACAGTATCTCATTTTTTACACAGTAGTTGATGACCTCAACGTCTATGCAGCGCTGTTTCATAAGATAGGCATACACTCTTGAATACTTGCCGGGCGTTCTTTCAGGCAGATTTAGCTGTTTGGGCTTTTCGGGCTGTTCGTCCTTGTGATAGGAATAGCTGCTCGGCGTGTACTGACCGTTGGTAAGTGTTGTTACTGCCTGCTGCCACGAATAGCCTTCGCTTTTCATCAAGAAATCAATGCTTGTCGCCCCGCTTATATTCTGACTGTACCATATCCAGCCTTTGCCGTCCTTAAAAACTCTTAGTGAGTTGTGCTCCTTGCACTTCCACTCGCTGCCTGCTCTTTCAAAGCTAAAGCCGGTTATGGCGGAAATGACCTCACAGGTAGACATATCTCTGGCGGCTTGTATCTGTTCATCAGATAATCGTGTGCCCGGTTTGAATACATTCATAGGCTGTTCCTCCTTTGCTGCTCATAATGTCTGTATATCATCGCCTGTTCTTCTTCGGAAAGAACTGATACAGGTTTAGGCTCAGCATCAGGAAGATGTTCGCCTAAAATATAAATGCTGCTGTCTGAGTCCTGGTAAAAAAGCTTACCTGGGTGATCTGACAACAGCATTATTATCTTTCCACAGCAAAAATCAACGACCTTGTTGTTTACTGGCGGTGATGACGCCTTTTCATTTTTATACACGGTTTATCCCTCCTATCTGTTCATTCCTTTATCTTTGTTTATGCCATTATTGCGGTAGAGCTTCACCTGCGGCACTGGCTGCTGAAGCGTCTGCATTGCCGTCAATTCTGGTATAAGCTTTTTATTTGTGTAGTCAAGATCTGTGCAGCGATCAAGAAACGGTCCGAAGGTAGATACTATCGTAACATTATCTGGAGTCAGAATACTTATATTCTGTTGTGTGACATTTGCTTTGTAAATAGCAGCCGCAACATTCTTCGGACTGTTTTGTATAGCATATTCATTGCCACCCATAACGGCTTTTACATACGGAGCGTTCTCAATTCTCATTATCATCACCTGCTTTTAGAAGGTCGTTTACATCTTGTCTGAAACTGCCTGGATTTTTGTATTGAGTCTGCATATGCGTTATCAAGATAACCTGTATCGATTCCATGCTGTTTACAGCCTCGTTTTATCCCATCGAGATATGCTTGCGTTGGTGGAGATATAGCCAAATCAGGCTTATTCATTATGTAGACCAATGAGGCTCGCTCTACGCCGCCGACCTTTACATTAACAAGCTCTTTTCGGTAGTATGACGGATATCCCTCATATCTGTCGAGGTTTCTCCAATCCTGAGGAGCAATCTCCCACAAAACAACGGGGACCTTTGTGCCTTTGTCCTTAACTATAGTTGCGTGCTGATTAAATTGGAGCCTGTAGTCCTCAATGTAGCTTGTTGATATTACCTTTGAATTAGGACATCTGTATCTCATCTGTTCGAGATCCATGTTACTTCCATAGGCACAATAAAGGTTGCCGATCTGTTCTCTTAACTCAATTTCTTTCAGTGCCTGCTCAAAGCGGTCAGCCGTTTTGTATTCCTTGACCATATCCATTATTTCAAACGCTTCAAGGTCATTATCGTTGAAATATTGCTGATACATAGCGCCCATTCTGAAAGCATTTACTGCTATATCATCATTGTTGCTTATGCTGTCAAGGTATTCACGATTAAACAGTGAGATACTGCTGTTGTCACGTTCTATACGCTCACAGACCATTTCCTCTGCTTTTTCATATGCCTGTTCGAGATATTCCAATGGTAAGCCATTTTCTATATATCCGTTTTCTATTCGCTGATAATATTCCTCTGTTGGCGTGTTGTAGTCCTTTGAATTGACCATGACATATGCCATGCCAGAAACGATTTTGTCCTGGCATTTCACATCAACAGCTATTTTCTTGTATTTGTGAGGATAGCCCTCAAACTTATCAAGTGATCTTTCATCCGAAGAATAAAGCTTCCAGAGCAGGGCAGGGGCTTCTTCACCTTTCTTTTTTTGGAGCGTTGCCACCTTATTGAATGACAGCTCATAGTCCTGCACCATGCCTGTTGCATATATCTCAGCGTCGGGACAGCGAAACATCATCTGTTCAGTATTGATATTGCTTCCGTATGCTACATATATCTTATACTCCTCGTTCTTTTTTGGCTGTTCTTTTGGCGTATTATCAGGGGAAAAGAAAAGCTTCATCAGCTCGTCATATTCTTCATCAGTAATCATATTATCCCTCCTTGACCCTACCACGTGTGGTAGGACATTTTATCTGCTTCTGTTTGGAGTGTTTCTTCGTCTTGCAGGCTGTGAAACAGTGTTTTCTGCTTCTCTTGCTTGTTGTGTCTGCCGTGTGGAAAGCAGATCTTCAATAGAGTTTTCCTGTCCATTGTGACTGATACCAAGGACAGAGAATATGTTATTTCGCTCGTCTGGAGTAACGCTTTCATCATCACGGACGTTTTCAAGCAGCATAACTATCCTTTCTCTTAGGGTAAAAGAATTATCATTTCTGACCTCACGATCTGGAGAATGGATGATACTGCTTATTGTTATTGTCTCAGGCTCAGGCGAGGCGGCTCTCATATCGTTTAGACGTTGGGCGATTTGCTGTGCCTGCTGTTCTCTTATCCGCCGTCGCTCCATAGCTGCCGCCTTATCTTTCCAATCTTTTGCGCCCTCAAGGTTTTCAAGAAGATATTTTCTCGGCACTTTAAACTCGTCCCCATTAAGCCCTATGCGTATGAGCCATGTGCGGAAAGTGTAGCATTCGTTACTTGATTGTGTTTTATGTACAGCGGCACTGCGTTGATTAAGAGCCTGGGCGGTGACAGCCTGCGCAAACCTCACATATGTGCGGACTTTGCCTGCATTGGTAGTTGAGTTGAAACAGCGAAACTCAACTGTTCCTTTTGTGAAATATGCGTGAAGATTGAGCGCTCTGTAACGAGAGCGGTTATAGTGGGCATTACGGCGTTCATATCCGTCGGTGTTTCGGTACCAGATATCTGCTAGTGCTTCTTTTGTTTTCGGTTTGGCGGCATTAAGCCGACGTATATAGTCCTCATCAGATTTGCGGCACCATTGCATTGCACGGCTTGCTGGGACCTTTAGAGCGTGGTAAAGGATATCTTCTTTCTGATACATGATGTTAGACAGACGAGTGAGTGACTTGGCGTCCTGCCTTTCTGCTCCTATATGCACGTGCAAGCCACAGCTTTCGTTTACTCTCATTCCCGCTTTTCTTAGGCCACGAACTATCTGCTGAAGATCGTCCATATCCTTATCAGACTTCAGTATAGGTGTAACAAGCTCACAACGGTATTCATCCATGTTATATGTTTCAGATCTGTTCTTCCTAACTGGGTCTATTGAGGCGTCACGCATTACTTTCCATTCACGACCTGTGTCATCAGATATCTTTCGTGTGTAATAGCAAGAGTAATCTGGGGCGGACGAGTAGGTGTCAAAATGTTCAGCGACAACCTGTGCAGCTCTTTCTCGTGTTATACCTGTAAACTCGATCTCTACACCAAAGGTTTGATCCTTTAAATCAATAGCCATGCTCTCACTCCTTTATTATTTCTGAGATATGAAAATTATAATGAAAATCAAAATACTCTGTTGTTCCAGTATCGGTATTTGTCCAAGTGCCTGTGAAAGTCACGGTGCTGTTCGGCGTTGCGTTACCATATCCTATGGACACTGCACCGCTTACATCTGTTCCGCTTGTGGCTTCAAAACTGTCTTTATTGCATACCGAAGTAACATCCATATCATCAATCGTAACGGATAATATATCGTATTGGGCATTGCAATTACAGTTTTCCACTGTATATGACATTGATAAGCCGTTGCTGTCATTGCTCTCTAGTTTGAAATAAATAGGAATAGGCGGCAGGGTAGTATTGGCAGACGGAATGTGATATACCTTTGGCTTTTTAGTAGTTTCATTTGTTTCAGTTTGCGGTGCCGTGACCTGAGGCTGTTCTGTAGTTGTTGTTGGCTTAGTTGTTGTGACATCTTCAATACTGTTTGTATCCGCAGATGACAATTCACTATCATCAGAAGCAGCCGAAGAAGAAATATCGTTTGCAAATTTGCCGACATAACTATCTTTCGGACTTTCTGAAGAAGATGAGTCTGAGCTGCCACAGCTTGACAATAGCAGGGCAGTTACCGCTGCAAGTATCACTGTTCTTTTCATGATCTTTCCTCCCTGAGCTGATCCAAAAGCTTATAGTAATCTCTTATAGGCTTTGGCACATACTTAACAAAGGCTTTGTCGGCTGCCTTTTCAGCCCCCTGCTGGATAAGCTGTTCGAGGCTTTCTTCTGTTTCGGCTTTCGTCATATACAGTTTTATCGCCTTTGCCATTTCATCATTGATCTCAACTGTTACTCTCATGATTTTCCTCCTTTTTTTAGTTTTCAAGAATATTTAAGAGCCGTTCCAAAAGCTCCTTATTCTTTCCTGCGTCTGTCATATCCATGATGTTGAGAGCATATCTTACTCCTTCAACAAAACCCAGATCTTGAGGGTCATCAATTACATTCGCTTGCAGTTCATATTCTTCCTCTTGAAGCTGAATTAATCTCTCTTTCCGCTCTTTGTAGGTTTTCACCCAATGGGTTTGAGCATAATCTGTTTCATAATCATCTTGAAAGCTTATCATGATTTCTTCCAAGATATCAAACTTAGTTTTCTTTGGCGTTTCAATATTCATGTTGTTTCTCCTTTCTGGTATAAAAAAAGAGCGTATGAATTTCATACGCTCGAACTTTCAATATTAATATTGTGTTTCATTTTAACATACATCTATTAGGTAGATTAATGATCGTTAAGTTCATATTTCATTTTGGCAATCGTAAATATTGCTGCAAATCTATAATCGTCAACTGGTATTAATGGTTCATTAGTGTGTGCGTTAAACCAATAGCACCCATCAGTCTTTATGTGGGGAAAACAAGCTGTAAGATTAAATTCATCAGCTACAATGCTTCCTTTCCTAAAATAACGACCAGCATTAATAGAGTGATTTCCACAAGTAACATGACATAGATTAATATACGGATAGTAAATTGCAAAGTGATTATTTTTATCATAAACAAAGTCATTCTCTGAAATATTAACCAAACTTTCTCTTGTTCTAACATTGTTCCATGGATGTAAATATATTTTAGTAGAGGATAAATTTACATTCACTTTTTTTGAATTGTCACTAAATGAAAGCGTGTTTCCTTTTTCATTGTAAAAGTTACAAAAAAAGGGGGTTGGAAAAGAATTTAGATTACACAAAGGCTTAAATATGGATTCTGCACAGATAGAATCAAGTAATGTATTGATTATGTACTCTAAAATAAGTGGTTTACAACTTAAATTAAACTCATCATGTGATGATAATTCAGTAATCATTTTATCAACACTTTTCATTACTTGATCATACATTTTCTTATTGTTCGCCATTTTTTTGGCATTCAGCCTTTTTTCAATAATATATGCAATCTTTTGTTTAAACACAAATCTTGCCCCTTTCAGCTTATTTTATGTAAATATATCATTTTGGACAATATGTGTCAATAGTTTCTTTTGCAAAATTTTATGAGTGCTTATTTTCAATAATTCTTATTTCCACATATCTTCTTACATACTCCGAATTTCTGTTAGGATAGTCATCACTCTCTATCAAAATAATATTATATCTACAAAAAAGCCACTCAACATTACTGATGAGTGTCTGGTTTGACTTGGATGCTATAATTCAAGTGATGATTGCTTATATTCAGGAGATTTTTTGATTTTTTCTATTATGTAATACGGTATGTTAGGTATAGCTGAATAGGTAGTTTTATCTGATATATCAAAGTAAATAAGCTCTGATCTGCGTTTAGGAGCTTGTTCCTTTGCTGGAAAACGGTAAACATTTTCTACTTGTTTGTAATTTTTATTGTTCTTGGCTATTTCCAATTTGCATGGCACGCCTAATATATTGCGAAGTTTGAATTTGGATAATTCAGTCGCTGTAAAAGGTCTGCCTCGCCAAGACTCTAGGTGCAGACGTAGTTCTGCCTTCTCGTAATAAGAATAGGTATAATCTCTTGAAAAAGTTTTTATTTTTTCGTTTTCAGTTATCTCCCACAATATAGTTACTTTTGGTAGTGGTCTATTAAAAGATTGATGTTTGCCAGTAAAAATAACACCTATACATACAGCGTTATGTATTCCTTGTGATAAACTGCTCATAGTAAGTATTCCCCTTATATTTAGTATATTGACTAAATTATACAATACTTACTGCATTGTTGTCAAGCTCTTTAAAAAGCGGTATCACCCTCATATAGATCATTCTCAGAGCTGTCATCAATGATAACATTTCCGTCAATGTCAAACTCAACGCATTCGTCATGATTGTTGTCCCAAATTAAAACAATGGCGTCTTTAAATTCGGAAAGCGTTACTTCACTAATATATATATCATGAATTATATTTTTAAGTGCTTGCTCCTGCGTCATACCAAAACGTTTTGCAATGCACTCAAGCTCCTCATTGTATGACAAACCGTCTTTAATTATTTCAATTTCTTTTTGCATTTTCTCACTCCTGTTCTTTTAGCCGTATCTCCACATATTTTCTAACATAAACCGAATTTCTGTTAGGATAGTCATCACTCTCCATCAAAAAGCGATAGCCGTCCTTTTTCAGCTGTTCAGAAAACTTCTCGACCTCATCGGGTAAACCCTGTATTCTTAGTTTTATCATATTTTATACCTCCTCGTTTTCTTATATTTTGCAAAAGACTAATAATACTATAGCAGTAACAGCACACCCTATTATATATGTATTGCGTAACATCTCAATTTGGCTGAAACAGCTATCGCCATGATCAGAAAGTTTATGAAAGGATTTTTTTATGTAATTTACATTTGCAAGTATTATCAGTGCTTTAACAAAGAACCAAGAAATGAATATTTTAATTTGCATTTCCGAGTTTGTTTCAAACGCTACCCTGATACCAGTGATAATGCCTGCAAATACAAACAGCGAAAGCATTAATAGCTTGAAATTTACAAATTCATAGTTGTGCTTTATAAATACCTCTTGACCAATTTGTCTATAACATTTGTACTTTATAAGTAGTTTTTCAAGATAGAGCTGAGTACGTCATAAATAGTTCTTTTATCAGAAAACCAAAAATGTGCATATGCCATTTCAAGCCGTAATTGTACAAGAGGAGGATGTTTTTTTAATGTAGAAGTTGAAATACTCATAATATCAGCTATTTCAGGCAAAAGGGAAGCATAGCTTTCCTTAGAACCCCAATCATAGTCAGAAAGTAATTGTTCGATAAAATTGGCAGTATCAGTTTTTGCTTTATTAAGTATTTCTTTTACCTTTATCTTATCATTAAGAGCATAATATAACATAAGGTTTCTTTCATCATACTTAGCAGAAAATTGAATACCCGACAGGCTAAGACCATTTAAAATACTATTTGCGTGTGATGTTTTTATCATTAGAAACTGCCTGTTTGGTATTTCTTTTGCCACCTTACAATCATAATTTAACCACATTCCCTTTGAGAAATCTTCGATTCCTTTTATTTTCTCATTATTCATATCTCTACCTCCCAGCCCCTGCCCTGTTGCAGGGGCTTTCTTCATGTATAGATTATAGATAAATTGATCCCCTTTTTACTGTCTTTTTTCAGACAACATCAATTATCTTTCTTTTCTTTTTCGGCTGAACATCAGGACCGCAGCTCCTGCGAGAATGATAGCCACGCTGCACAGTGCTGTTCTACCGTCTGTGTCATTGTCCGTTACGCCTGTGTTCGGCGTATCAGGAGCTTTCTCATTCACCATATCCGTGTCAACTGTCTGTGCGTATGTTACAGTCACCTGCTTTGAGTCGGCAACAAGATAGCCATAAGGTACTGTGCTGCCGTCCTCTGTGATAGTGTATGTGCCGATAGGAACGCCCTCAAACTTCGCAAGTCCGTCCTTGTCGGTGATCGCAGGAATGTTTATCTCTCGACCTGTATCGGAAATGCCCGAAAGAATAAATCTGATACCCTCAACGTTAGACATATCGGCGGTTTTCTTATGAATCTGTATTGTTCCTGTCTGCTCCTCGTTGAGTATATCAGTATCAACAGTTTCAGCATATGTTACCGTGACCTCTTTTTCGGCAGCAACAAGATAGCCGTATGGAACTGTTTTTTCGTCTTCGATAACCATGTATGTGCCTACCGGTACGTTTTCAAAGACAGCTACGCCGTCTTTATCGGTAGTTGCAGGAATGTTTATCTCTCTGCCACTGTCAGATGTACCTCTCAGATAGAAAGTGATACCCTCAATATTCTTCTGTCCCTCTGTAGTCTTGTGAACTGTGATAGAGCCTGTTTTTTCGATATTCTCAAAAGCGACTTCTGCTGTTTCGTTGTATTCAACTGTTACTTCCTGCTCATCAGCAGTGAGGTAAGCCGCAGGAACTGTTGATCCGTCCTCTGTGATGACATACTTGCCGATAACAAGCTTATTAAAGAGCGCAATGCCGTTTTCGTCTGTTACAGCTTCAAACTTCAAGTCCTTGTTAGTATCAGAAATTCCTGTTGCAAGGAACTTAATGCCCTCGATATTGAGATTACCTGTTGTTGTCTTTGTGACCTTGATTGAGCCTGTTTTCTTTTTATTGGTCATTTTAGCCTTGACGATATCATCGTTTTCAGTTATCTCAAAAGGATAGGCGCTATCGTCTATCTCGTAAATATCAGGTGCTGAAATCTCACGATAGAAATACTTTCCTATGGCGAGCTGAAAATGTGCAATGCCGTTCTCGTCTGTAGTTCCTGTGATGACCTGTTCGTTATTTTCATTAAGAATTTCAAAGGTGCAATCAGGGATAAGCTCGCCTGTTGAAATGTCAGTCTTTGTTATCTCAAAAGGAATAGTGTTTTGCTCGTTATCAAAATCCACAACGAACTCAGCCTGCTGTTCAACAAGCTTGATAGTCTGTGTTGGCTCATCAGAAATTGAATAGCCCTTTGGTGCTTCGATTTCTGTCACTGTGTAGCTGTAGCCCTTGTAGATAGCCTTTGTTGTTTCAGCTATGCCGTCTGTGCCTGTGGTTATGGTGTCGATAACTGTTCCTTTCGGATAGATACAATAGCCATTGCCAACGTAGATATCCTCGGCTGCTGCCACTTCAAACTTTGCGCCTGCAAGGTCAGCTCTTGTTTCAGCGTCACGCTTGTGAATTGTTATCTTGCCCTTGTCAGGAGCAGAAGCCTTGTTGATGAACTCCGTTTTAGCCGTCTTGTCAGCGGTAACAGTGATAGCTTTCTTTGATGATATCATGTAGCCGTCTGCTGTGGATATTTCTCTCCATTCATAATTACCTTCTGGCAGACCTGTTACATCAATATCACCCTTGGTGTTTGGCGTAAGGTCTGTAGCCTGTGAAGCGAGGTCAGTGAAGCTGTAGCTTCCGTCCTTTCCAGTTGCCTTTACAAACTTGTAGCTGTCACCGACTTTGCGGACAAGTTGGAACTTAACAGCTTTGTACATATCCGATGTGCCTGTTTGCTTGTTGTCAAAGTAATCTGTGAAGCTCTTGTCAAGGTGAGCTGAACCTATTGGTGTTGTTATTTTCAGATAAGCCTTAACAGGGTCTTTGTCCTCATAGCAGGAAACCACCATTTCCTGAACGTCTGAGCCGCCCGAAAGGATAAGGGGTGAACACTCGTCTATTTTGTCAACGTACTTGCCCTTTGTCTTTGTGAGCGTGAAAACAACGTTTTTCAGGTCTTTCTCATTGTCTGCTGTGATAGTCATATTTGAGCCTGAGCGTGTAACAGTCACTGAGTTCGGCTTTGAAACGCTGAATTGTGAAAGTGTGCTGTCAAGCTTAACTGTGGCTGTCCACTTGCCTGTCTTGACATCATATTTTGCTTTGTAGGTTGGTGTTCTATTACTGTTTACAGATGTGCCGCTTGGAATATCATAATGCGAAACCATTTCAGCTTTCATTTTTTTATAGCAGTCAACAAGGTCTTTATGATGAGCACTTGCATTGCTGCCGTTGTAGCTGTAGGCATTGAGCAGCTTTGTTTCGTTGCTTGAAAGGCTTGCTGAACTGCCGTCATAGTATCTTGCCGAAACAGCCTGAGCCATTATGCTTGAGGCACATATCTCGGTATCTTTTGAGTAGCCGTACTGAGTTTTTCCCTTGTAGCTGTAAATGCAAAACTCCTTGATCTGTCTTTGCATACTGTCAGGAACGTGAGCACCCTTTACATAGTCAGCTAGTGTTTGCTGTTTAGAGGTTGTTCCGTTTGTGTGCAACTTATCAAAGTTGATACAATAAGCATAGCTGCCGTCAGATGTTGAGAAATACGGCACTGAGCTTGCCCAGTAGCCTGTGAAGTGTGTGTCATTGGACTTGCCCGTTTCAATGTCATAGCCGTTTGGAAGTCCTGAGCCTCTGAAATCATAGCTCCATTCATTGAGCCACTCCTGTGTGGCTTTGTTAGTGCTTGAAAACGCTGAAGCTGTTATGCCCTGCGTTAATGCCGACAAGCTGAGCAGGAGAGCCATTGCAGCACTGCTCAGCCTTTTGAAAAGCGTTTTTCTTTTCATTTGTCCTTACCTCCTAGAATTTTTTATCTATCTGAAAAGCCGTGTGGCTTGAATTTTTGCAATAAAAAAAAGCAACTCGAAATTCTCGAATTGCTTTAAAGTTCGTATTCAATTTTCATTATTTCTTTTTAATTAGTATATGAGGTATATCTCCCACGCTGGCTTGCCGTCTGAATTGATTGCCGAACCGTCACCGTGCCATTCAGTATATATAACTATCTGTGCGTCTTTCGGTATTACAGTGTATAAATCATCAACGTGACCTTTGACCTTGCGGTAAAGTTCATCATATGAGGAATAAGTATCAGGTGAAACAGTATCAGGCGTACCCCAAGAAGAATTATCAAGGTTCATCCAACCAACATCAGCAAGTAATTCATCTACAGAAGAATAGCCAAATTCGGAATAATTATTCTGAAATCGAGGACGTGCAATGTCATTACTATATGCCTGCAATTCTCTCTTCAGCCTGTCTATATCATTCTGAGTAAGCTTAAACTTTGGTTTAGCCGTTGTAGTTGTAGTCGGCTTTGGCTTCGTTTTCTTTGCCGTTGTTGTGGTCTGCCTTTTAGTCGTTGTCTGACGCTCTGTCTGTCTTTCTGTCTGACGTTCCGTCTGCTGTGGCTGATAGCTGTTGTTATTGTTATTGTCATTGCTGTAGCTATTGTTGCCTGAGCCGTTGTTTGAAGTGGTGTGGCTGTAGTTCTGATTATTATTCGCTGTACCGCCATTACTAGCCTTAGAGCTGTTCTTTCTTGTGGTGGTGGACTTGCCATTTTTCTTTTCGGAGGTTGTGGTCGTGGTCTTACTGTTCGGGGAGGTGCTAAGTATGTTACCGCCCTCTCCGATTATCAGAGTGGTAACATTTCCGTTTCGGTCTGTTCCCGTCACGATAGACGTTGTGGTTACTCTTGATGAGCTGTCATCAGAAGAAACAGTAGTTGTTGCCGAACGGCTTGTCATTGTACCCATTTCTGTAGTTTCGGCAGCAGTGGTTGTCGCTTTTGGAGCGGCTGATGATGTATCTGTATTAACATTTCCGCAGCCTGTCACGCCGAGCATTGCGGCTGTTATCAGCAAGGAAGCTATCGTTCTTGTTATATCTGTTCTTTTCATTGTGAGGTCCTCCTTGTATTTTCTTGCTATCATTATATCATATATTTTTTTCGGTGTAAATGCTAATGGTGACTAAAATTTTTTGGTCATGTCCACCAAAATCAGCCGAAAAATATAAAAATATGAAACTCACATATGAAGTGAATTTCCGTGTCCCATATCTTTACCTTTTGATAATTCAGATCTAAGCTCCTTATTTGCCGCCTTCAACTTGTCAATTTCGTTTTTCAAAGCGATAGTTTCATTGAAAAGCTTTGCATTTAGCCCGATGACCTTTGCATAATCCCGTGAGAAGTTGTCGAGTGTTTCCTTGAGGTCAAGCTGCTGTGCAGTAAATTTCCGATAGCAGTCATCTTCCTTTTCGTATCTGCTGTTTATGACCTGAAAATCCTTTTGCAGCGTGTTGAGCATATCTTGGTGCTGCCCTGTGAGGGCTTTGTCATTTGGCGTCTTGCCGATGTTGTCTTGTATTTCACTCAGAATTTCGCTGTACTGTTCCGAAAACTCAGAGTGAAACGTCTTTTCATCATTAACACCCAGCTGACGAGCAAGCTTCTTGATTTCTTCTGTGTTTTTTCTGAGCTGTGATCTTTTGGAAATCGTCAAAGAACCGATCAATGTTAATACTGCCGGAACAATAGCCGCAATCAAAGTAACCCACCAAGGTGTCATAAAAGCCTCATTTCCGCAAACAAATATAATGAATAATGTACTGTATATAACGTTGAACATTACATATATCGTTGCTAATTTATCCATTTTAATTTACCTCTATTCTATCATATTTTACAAAATTCGTCAAGATATTTTTATCGCCCTCTTGACTGGTGTCCTCTGTTCTTCTTGATAATGTTATCATTGCTTTCTGACCGCACAAGCGTTTCAAGTGCCTGTTCTTTTGAGGTGCATTGACTCTTGTGTGCCCAGTCTATGCGGTGCCCACTGAGCTTACAGCCGTAAGCAATGTAATTGCCACCAAATGTGTTTTCAAGGACCGCTGTTGTGTGTCCGTCAGGCTCATTTCGTACAGCAGATATTCTGTAGATCATATTTTCTTTTTCGGCTTGATAATAGCTTTCCGAATAAGGCTTAAATTGCATTTTCATCTTTTAGGACTTCCTTTAGGCTTAGGCTTGGCTGCGGCTCTTTCAGGTGCCTGAATCGGTGTCAGCTCCTCGAATGAGATGAAATGTACCTCACATCTGAATGCCTCACCAATCTCACGCTCTGTAAATCTGTCTGGCTTTTTAAACATCTCAAGATACTTTTTGACTTGGCTTTCTGTCAAAGATAAGCTATCTTCACCATTATCGCCAGTTATAAAGAATGTTCCGCATATCGCTTGCTTGCCGTCAAACTTTCTGTTCGGCTGCATTTCACATACACGAGCTTCTTCATTTCCCCATGCAAGCGCTTTGCTGTCATCAAGATAATCGTATAACGGCTCTATATAGCCGTCAACCACCTTTTGCATTGCTCTCAGCTTACTTTCAGAGCAGTCAAGAAGCTTTTCATATGCAGGCTTGTTCGGCTCAACGACCACTACTCTCAAAATATCGTCACGCTGCTTATTGAGTGCGTCAAGCTTTTTATCTGTTCTTTTGATTAGTTCAGTAAACTCATACGGTTTATTCATATAAGCAACGTTACATTCCTCAACGGTCTGTTTGGCAACTTCAATTACTTTACCGAGATCCAGCTTGTAGTCCTTGGCGAAACTTCCGTATCTGTTTACGTTTTCAGAATATCTGTAGATGTTTTTATCGAGATCCAATGTGACATACGTACTGATCTCATTGCTTTGGTCAAAAACTCTTTTGTAAAGTGGCAATTCATCAGCATTTATTTTTTCAAATACATTTTCGCTTTTTTTTGCTGTCATAAACTCATTTGAATAGGTTATCGCTTCAAACGCCTTATTAAGAGCGATATCATTATGCTGTGCATATTCGATCGCCTGATCAAGTCTTAGCGGACCTGTTACGCAATTACCGCCGTGGTGAGTATAGTAATAACTGTTCTCACCGTTGTTTATGACTTCATAAATTGCATTATTCAACTTTGGGCCTCCTTACACCCTACCACGTGTGGTAGGGTAGTGTGATATAGAATGTTTGTTTGATTTCTCCTTGTGTCTGCTTTTTCAGGTGTACTTGACATTTACGGCTGTATATGATATATTACTATCAAAGCAAATAGCTGAAGTCGTTTTGGATAATTGGTATCCTATAGTCGTGAACAGCTCATTTGCTTTTTTTCATTTATAGCTACTACTTTCTTCCCATACTCTTTTTCTTCATCGGAGTTGTTTTTTTCGGCAGCTCAAGACATTTAGCATACTCTGGATCTTTAAGGGCAGTGTCAACTATGTTAAGCAGTTGCTTCTTTTGATCATCATTAAGAGTGTAGTGAAAAACAGGACCCTTGTCCATGCTTTTGTCATTTTTCAGCGTTGAGAAGTTTTGCTCGGAAAGCATATAGAATGTGTGTAGTGCTGCTGATGATCCGTGATATCCTGCATATTTTGTTACATAGCCCACTGGTATGCCCATTTTTACTGCCTGTACAGCCTGTCTGTCCGAAAGAAAAATATCATTTTGTGACTGCTCAAAACACTTGTCGTTAGCATTATGGCACTTTTTTGAAATGTTATCTATATATGCTTTAGCTTTAGCTGTGTTTTCAGAAGAACGTGTTTCAATAAGTTTTTCATATACCATATGTTCTATCTTTGAAATTGCAGGCTCATAAGTATCATTCCAATCCATAGCCATTTCAGCACTTTCAATAAACTGTTCTTTATCAGATGAACTCATATTCTGTACATAATTTGAAACGAGCTTATCAGCATAATCATCAGCAGCGTTATCTACTACATCTTCTATAGCCATGTTGTAGTCCTCAAGGTGATCGTCCATTTTCTCGTAACGATAGATAACGTCATCAATAAAAGTGGTACTGTTTTTCAGAAAATCTTTTGAAAGGTCAATGTTGCCTATTTTCAGACTATTCATTTCGTCCAAAGCGTTGAGTATATCCTGCCGTCTATCGTCACTCTCTTTAATATAGTATGCCTGAGATATTTCCGCAGGCGTTAGCTCAATTCCGACCCTCTTGCCGTCAATAACACGCTCGATAGTCATTGTGTCGGTAGTGAGCTTTTTGTACACATATAGCGTGGCAAAACAGTCGCCCAAACTGTTGTGTGCAGTTTCAGCTCTCTGTGACCAGTCATAGCCGTAGTACTCTGCGGCTCTAGTCAGCTTCTGCCACTTGTAGCTGCCACGGGCACTATTCCATTCACCATATATCTTGGCGAAGTCCTCCATAACATCGACCGTTTCTAAATCGTCAGGAACTATCGCACCATTTGCTTTAAGAAAACCAATGTCAAACTGCGTGTTGTACCCGATTATAGTATCAGAATTTTCAATAATAGCATTTATCTCTGATATTTTTTCAGAAATAGCAGGGCGATCAGCGACCATTTCAGGACTTATGCCGTTCACCTGTTCAGCTTCTTTCCATTCGGTACGGTGCTGCGGCTTGAAATATTCATCGAATAATACATTTCCGTCAGTATCTATGATAGATACTTGTAGCAACTCGTCCCCGTCATATGGGTGAAAGCCAGTTGTTTCTGTATCAATAATGATATATTTGTTTTTCATAATTGCTCACTATGCCTTTCTTTTTATATTAAACATAATCATCTTCAAAGTCCGTAACCCAAAAGCCACCAAAGTATGTATAGTACCAATCTTGAAATTGCGCATTGAGTTCCCAATTCTCGCCATAATAGTAGTCTGCGAGGTAATCGAGCTTATCGTCTGCATCGCCTGTTTGGTCAGAGTCACAAATAAATCCTTCAATATTGTCAAAACTACAATTCGTCGGATCTTCGCCACTCGAAAAGACTTCATTAAGATAGTTTCGCCATTTTTCCTCTATCTTATATTTTTCCATAACACGCTTGAATGAAATAAACATACGCTCATCAAGTTCAAGACTTTCATCATTACATATAAACTCCTGAACGTGTTTTCTTGCATCTTCTCTAAAAGCACAATCGTTGCACATCAGCTCGGTTGAATTATCAACGTCTATATTGTTCACATGCAAGTGATACAATTCATCACAATTATCATCATTTAGAATAGCACCGCATTTTTTGCACTTTAATTCAGCCATTGTCATATCACTCCTTTATTAAAATCTTCTCACATGAAAATCTCGAACCTGATTTTGATTGACTCGAAGTAGTACGGTGCATAGGTGCAGTTGAAAATAGTATCAGGCGCATAATACTTGCTCGGCACATATTTTTTCTCACCATTCGTGTCGATATAAGTTTCAGGATCATCTGAGTCATAAACCATGCCGTTCCACAGGTTAAAGGCAAGACGTGTTGTTTTCAAGCTTGTGCTTGTCTGAAACGGCTTATTCAAACCCTCGAAAATAATCACGTCTTTTTTAACGTCATACAGTGCGCCAATATGGTGACGCAAAACACTGTCCATTGTCAAAAGATACGCAAGCGACAAGTGATAGCCGTCAAGATAGGGCATTTTCTTGCAGAGTTTGTTAAACAGTTCCTCGTGTTCTTCGTCATAGAATATCATTATTCTTTCCACCTTTCTATTTCATACTTAATCGTCTGCGTACTCATCACCAATTTCATAGTTATTGTACTCATCAGGTGTAACCTCAATCCAACGATAACGTTCTCTAAAGAAATCCTTGGTACGCACCCTCACTTCATAGCTGTGATGAGTATTGCTATCGCCATTAATGTACTCTTTATCAACAACTGTTTTGGTTTCTGTTGCATAGCTCACCGAAAACATTACCAGTGAGAATATCTGAAGAAGGAGAAAACAAAACAACAAAGTATTTTCAAATATTATATCTAAAATTGTGTCAATGAATTTGTGAAACATAAAGTTACCCCTTTCACTTTTTTATAAAAAAAGGACACCTGAAACTTCAAGTGTCCAAAGTATTTTCTGCTGCAAAATGTTCCGCAAGCAGCTTGACTATAAGATCATCCATATCGTCCTGTGAAGAACTTTCAAGGGACGGAAACATGGTTGATATCTTCGTGTATATACTTGTTGATACCTTCTCAGCTTTTTTGGCTTTAGGCTTATGACAGATATCGTATACCTTGTCAACAGTCAGTTCTTCGTCTGCGTTTTCATCACAGTATGCACAGACTGCATTGATGTATTTGCCTGGAAACGTTCTGAGGTCATACATCTCAATGTAGTCCGCTATGATATTCTGTTGTTCTTCAGAAAGGTGCGCTAAAAGCATTTCATATCTTCCGAAAGGAATAACCTTATTATCAACCATTGGAATAAGCCTTGCGGATAGCTTCAGCAGATGTACATATCTGTATACTGTCGTGTTGGAAACTCCGAATTTCTCGGATATCTCATTCAGTGTAGCGGTTTCATTGTCCATACCACGTTTATCCATGTACGTTTTGAAGATCTCAGCATTTTCTGAGGGAAGAACATCATCTGTTCTTGTATTAGACTCTGCAACGATCATATATGCCGTAAAGTCGTCTATGTTGTCCTTAATCTGGCATGGAATAGTCGTCAGACCGCACAGCCTAGCCGCATAGTATCTATGATGACCTGCAAGTATCTCATATTCATTTTCTTTTCTGCGAACTATAACTGGCTGCAGGACACCCAGGTCCCTTATAGAGATAGCCAGCCGCTCGACCTTGGATTGCCTTATCTTGTATGGCTGTTCTTTACCCTCAGGCGTTCTGTATGGTTTGATACTGTTTATATCCAGCTCAACGATCCTCTGAGCTGTACCTTGCCACTGATTAAGATACTCAGCGGCAAGCTCATGGTTGATGTTTTCAGCCTCAGATTGCATATTCTCCTGATGTTGGCTGCGTCTTTCAAGCAAGCTGCACATTATCTATTCACCCTTTCCATTACTTCTTCTGCAAACTCTGTGTACTTTTCAGCAAGCGTATTGCCTGTCAAATTAACACATCCAGCATAGCTTTTCACTGTTTTGTTGACCTGCTCAGGACGAGCTGGGATGACAGTATCAAAAACTGTATTTCCATATATCTTTCGGCAGGCAACGTCTATTTCTTTTGACGTTGTGGTTATATTGCTCCTGTTTTCGAGAATGCCGAGTATTTTAAGACCTGGATTCGTTGTTGCCCTTATAGCATTGACCTTTTCTGTAATGAGGTCAATGGCGTCAAAGGCGAATATACCAGCGTCTATTGGTATAATAACGAAGTCTGAAGCGTTAAGAGCATTCTGCGCAAGAAGATCAAGGTCAGGACGATTGTCTATGAGTATGTAGTCATAGGTATCCGTCAAAGCCTTATCACGGAGCATGAGCTTGAGTATATAGTTACAGTTGGCGGATGAGGCAATCACGCTGTTAGCCGAACCGAGCATACGTCCTGCAGATATATAGTCAACGTTTGGATTTTTCTCAGAATTCTTGATATACTCTGCATAGTCTATAGAAGTATCACCAGACGCTGAACTGTAGATAAGATCTGCTATGGTCTTTTTTACTGCGGATTCTGAGCAATACGAAGTGAGGTTGCCCTGCTTGTCAAGGTCGATAAGTAGCACTTTTTTGCCGAGCTTTCCTAATGCGCAACCTAGGTTGAATGTTGTAGTTGTTTTTCCTGTGCCGCCTTTTTCAGTTATGATCGAAATAATAATTGTGTTCTCCATTATGAACATCCTTTCTTGATATCATTTTGTGTTCCCCAATGATGACATAGAAAAAGCAGCAGGGGAGAACACCGTCCTGCCGCTCAGGGAGCTACCCTGTCTATGCCTGATAGTCAAGCTATCAAAAAAGCTGCCGATATTCTCAGCAGCAATTTTCATAGCTTAGCTTCCCGAAAAAGAAAAAGCCAATGAGTATTGTCTCATCAGCTTTTTGTTTTCTATCTGTACCAGAGATTTTCCATTGTAAAAGGATTAGGAGGATTGTTACCCTTTTTCTTTTCAATCTCATAGTCTATGAACATCTTGTATCTTTTAAGCTCATCAAGGTCAGCTTCAGCAGCTACTCTCATGATAGCTTCTGTTCGTTCCTCAATCTGTGCTTCATGAAGCTCTGTGTCCATTTCTTTGTTCTTTCGGATGAATGTTTCTTCAAGATCCTCAAGATCGTCAAACTCGGCAGTAGCTTTTCCCTCATCAATCTTGTAGATCTTGCTGCCGTTGAAGCCAAACCTTGTAGGGGTATACTCAAAGAAATCATGGCAATACTTGATAGCCTCATCATGTTTGAGCATTTTAGTCAGTTTTTCGGGCTTGATCAGTTCGTTGCAGCCACCTGCAAGTGTAGTTGCTTCCTTTTTGTTTTCAATAAGTCTCATAATTTTTCCTCCTTGTATTTTTTACTATATCATAACATATTTTGACGATTTGTCAAGTACGATTAAAATGCAGAATTGGTAAATATCTCCAAAACCGCGTGCCGAGGGTTCGAATCCT
>ENA-OPFG01000728-OPFG01000728.1-human-gut-metagenome-genome-assembly--contig:-NODE-728-length-20264-cov-2.545648_pt1 | contig 20264 bp, 20 predicted proteins | sample MGYA00241304_ERZ501542 | MGnify/ENA primary metagenome ERZ501542 (study PRJEB25962, sample SAMEA2042427) | human gut metagenome | biome: human gut; feature: human-associated habitat; material: faeces...
TTTGTCTAATAAAGCATTAATGTTACTTTTCATGATGTCTGTAAATCTTGTTAAAATTCCCATAATTATTCTTTCCCTTCTTCATTTAAGTATTTATCTCTTAAATCATCAGATTTATCAAGAGGTGTTTTTAAAATTTCAATTGTTTAACATAATTTGGGTCAATAATGTTGACTTTTGTCTTATTATATATTATAATAATAACTAGTTTGGGAGTAATCACTCCCACATATGTAAACATATATATGTATATATTTTTACATATGTATTCTGTCTACCAGAACATATATCTGGTAGATTTCGTCGAGAGCGATGCTCTCATCCAAGAAAGAAATGAGCTTTCATCGTGCCACTTTACGTCTTGGTGGTACGAAGTCACCTCACAAATTTGCTCATTTCTTTCTTTTCGGGGTACTCACCATGTTCTCCTTGTTCACCTTGGTAGTTTCCCCCCTGGTATCAGGTGAGTATCCCGAAAAGAGGCATTTATTCAAAATGGTTGTTTGGAAAGGACAGCCATACGCCTCTGCAAAAGAGACACACGCAAGTGTGTCTTTTTTGCGTGGATTATGTTGACTTTTGATTTTCTTTGTAGTATAATTGTATTGTTACGAAGCCATCCGCTTCTGTAACATGAAGATGTGTTATACATATGAATTTATTTCATTTATAGCGCATCTTCCAAAAGGAGAGAAAACCGCAGTGCTTTCGGGGCATGCACTTGTGGTATTGGGAAAGTTGTTATTTTTCTGCTTTGCCATACGGCTTTCCCTTCTCTCCTCAAAAAAAGCAATCAAATCATTCTTGTAGTCTCCGTATGTAAGGATGATATTGATTGTTTACATAGCAGACAGAATAATTATATATTCCGCCATTCTGTCTGCATCAAAAAACGCACATACTTTGTGCGTTTTTTGTTTTATTTATGTTTGTTTTTTGTTATTTCATACTTTCCTCTACTGCAACTGCTATAGAAACGGTAGCTCCAACCATAGGGTTGTTTCCCATGCCAATCAATCCCATCATTTCTACATGCGCTGGTACAGAAGATGAACCCGCAAATTGTGCATCTGAATGCATTCTTCCCATTGTATCTGTCATTCCGTATGATGCTGGTCCTGCTGCCATATTGTCTGGATGTAAAGTTCTTCCTGTTCCTCCACCTGATGCAACTGAAAAATATTTTCTTCCTGCTTCTAATCTTTCTTTTTTGTATGTACCTGCTACTGGATGTTGAAATCTTGTTGGATTTGTTGAGTTTCCTGTTATAGATACATCAACATCTTCTAACCACATTATTGCAACTCCTTCTCTAACATCATTTGCTCCATAGCATCTAACTTTGCTTCTTTCTCCATTTGAATATGCAATTTCTTCTACAACATTTACTTTTCCTGTATAAAAATCAAAATCTGTTTTAACATATGTAAAGCCATTTATTCTAGATATAACTTGTGCTGCATCTTTTCCTAATCCGTTTAATATAACTCTTAGAGGCTCTTTTCTTACTTTATTTGCAGATTTTGCAATTCCTATTGCTCCTTCTGCTGCTGCAAAACTCTCATGTCCAGCTAGAAAAGCAAAACATTTTGTATCTTCACTTAATAACATTGATGCTAAATTTCCATGCCCCAAGCCTACTTTTCTGTCATCTGCAACTGAACCTGGTATGCAAAATGCCTGTAGTCCTTCTCCTATTGCCTTTGCAGCTTCATGTGCTTTTGTACAACCTTTTTTTATAGCTATTGCAGCACCTAATGTATATGCCCAACAAGCATTTTCAAAACAAATAGTTTGAATACTTCTTGTTATTTCATATGGATTAAATCCTTTATCCGTACATATTTTTAATGCTTCATCGAAATCTTTTATTCCATATTTCTCCATTACTGGTTTTATTTGGTCTATTCTTCTTTCATAACTTTCAAATAATGCCATTATTATTACCTCTTTCTATTTAATTATTTTATTCTTTTCTTGGATCTATTTTCTTTACGGCTTCATCAAATCTTCCATATTTGCCACTTGCTTTTTCTATTGCTTCCATTGGTTCTATTCCTGCTTTTATATTTTGCATCATTTTTCCAATATTTACATACTTGTATCCAATTATTTGATCATTTTCATCTAAGCCTATCTCAGTTATGTACCCTTCTGCTAATTCTAGGTATCTTGGTCCCTTTTCTAAGGTTGAATAAATTGTTCCAATCTGACTTCTGTTTCCTTTTCCTAAGTCTTCCATTCCTGCACCTATTGGTAATCCATTTTCTGAAAATGCTGATTGTGTTCTTCCATATACTATTTGTAAAAACAATTCCCTCATTGCAGTGTTAATTGCATCACATACTAAGTCTGTATTTAACGCCTCTAGCAATGTTTTTCCAACTAAAATTTCACCTGCCATTGCTGCAGAATGTGTCATCCCACTACATCCTATTGTCTCTATTAATGCTTCTTGTATAATTCCATCTTTAACATTTAATGTTAATTTACAAGCTCCTTGTTGTGGTGCACACCAGCCAACACCATGTGTTAAACCAGATATATCTTTTATTTCTTTGGCTTTTACCCATTTTCCTTCTTCGGGAATTGGAGCAGGTCCATGGTCAACACCTTTTGCTACCTTACACATTTCTTCTACTTCCTTTGAATAAATCATTTTCATTTCTCCTCTCATTATTGTATTAATTTTCAAATATCTAGTTCTAAACTATAAATTTTATTAAAAAGAATTGCCAAAATATTGGCAGTTCTTTTATTGTATTATTAATGATTCTCCTGTCATTTCTTCCGGTTTTTCTAATCCCATTATATCTAACATTGTTGGCGCTAAATCAGCTAATTTGCCTGATTTTAATTTTACATCATCTTTGCCAACTAATATCAGTGGAACAGGATTTGTTGTATGTGCCGTATGAGGTTCTCCAGTTTTGTAATCTATCATTTGTTCTATATTTCCATGGTCTGCAGTTATAAGTAATGTTCCATTATTTTTTTGAACTGCATCTACCACTTTGCCAACACATTCATCTATTGTTTCAAGTGCTTTTATTGCTGCTTCAAGATTTCCTGTGTGTCCTACCATATCTGGATTTGCGTAATTTAAAATTATACAATCATATTTTTTTGAATTAATTGCATTTACAACTTTTTCTGTTACTTCATATGCACTCATTTCTGGTTTCATGTCATATGTTTCTACTTTTGGTGAAGGTACTAATATTCGATCCTCGCCTTTATATTGTTTTTCCTCTCCACCATTAAAAAAGAACGTTACATGAGCATATTTCTCTGTTTCTGCTATTCTTAATTGTGTTAATCCTTTATTTGATATATATTCTCCAAATGTATTTTTTAAAGCTGTAGGTTTAAATGCAATTTTAACATTTGGCATTTCCTCATCATATTGTGTAAAACATACGTAATACAAATTCAAATCTTTTTTTGTCTCAAATGCTTCAAATTCTTTATCAACTAATGTTCTGGTTATTTCTCTTGCTCTGTCTGGTCTAAAATTAAAGAATATTACTGAATCATTTTTTTCTATTTTTGCAACCGGTTCTTCTTCATTACATATTATTGTTGGTTCAACAAATTCGTCAAACACTTCTTTTTGATATGAATTTTCTATTGCTGCAATTGCACTTGTAGCTTTATTACCAATTCCGTTTACTAGCATGTCATAAGATTTTTTTACTCTTTCCCATCTTTTATCTCTATCCATACTATAAAATCTGCCTGAAATTGTTGCTATTTTTCCAACACCTTTTTCCTGTATTTTTTCGTTTAATTTCATTATATATGTTTCTGCTGATGCAGGTGGAGTATCTCTTCCATCTAGGAAACAATGTATAAATACATTTTCAAAATCCTTTCTTTTAGCCAACTCTAGTAATGCATATAAATGTCTTATATGGCTGTGTACTCCTCCATCAGAAAGGAGCCCCATTATATGCAATTTTGAATTATTTTTCTTACAATTTTCTATTGCCTCTGTAAATTCTGGTATACTAAAAAAATCACCGTCTTCTATTGTTTTTGTAATTCTAGTTAATTCCTGATAAACAACTCTTCCTGCCCCTATATTTGTGTGTCCCACTTCTGAGTTTCCCATTTGTCCTTCTGGAAGTCCTACTGCTAATCCACTTGTATATATTTCCGTCATTGGACATATTTTCTTTAGTTTATTTATATTAGGCATTTCCGCCATTTCTATTGCATTTCCATTTTTGTTTGGATTATTACCGAAACCGTCTAATATCATTAGCATTGTTAGTTTATTACTCATTTTAATTAATATTCCTTTCTTTAACGCGTAAAATTATATTTTATTATACTTTATTAACTATTTGCGCAAATTCCTCTGCATCTAGACTTGCTCCTCCTACTAATGCACCATCTATATCTGACGTATTTAATAAATCCTCTGCATTTGCAGACTTTACACTTCCACCATATTGAATTATTATATTTTCCGCTACATCACTTCCATACAAGTCTTCAACTTGTTTTCTTATTGATTTTATTACATTATTTGCATCTTCAGCTGTTGCAGTTTTGCCTGTTCCTATAGCCCAAATTGGCTCATAGGCTATTATTATATTCCTAACTTGCTCATTTGTCAAATCATTAAATGCTTGTTTTATTTGGTTTTTAATGATTTCTGTTGTTTTTCCTTCTTCCCTCTGTTGCAAAGTTTCGCCCACACATACTATTGGTTTCAAATTATTGGCAAGTGCTGATTTTATTTTTAAATTTACTGTTTCATCTGTTTCTGCAAAATACTGTCTTCTTTCCGAATGTCCTATTATTACATATTTTACTCCTATACATTCAAGCATTTTGCCAGATACTTCTCCAGTATATGCCCCATTTTCCTTCCAATGCATATTTTGAGCCCCTATTTTTATGTTTGTATCTTGTGTAGTCAATAGTGAATAAAATAAATCTGTATATGGAACACATAATATTACTTCATTTTTTGTATTTTTAATTTTAGGTGCTAGTTCTTCTATAAATCTCATTGCTTCATTTGGAAGCATATTCATTTTCCAGTTTCCTGCAATTACTTTTTTCCTCATTGTTTATCTTATTCCTCCTCCTTAATATATGAATTTAGTCGGAAAGTAATTATATTTTGATAGAAAAGTTTTCTATTCTTCTATACTTTTATTATTTATCGTTTAATGCTTCTATTCCTGGAAGAGCTTTTCCTTCTAAGAATTCCAATGAAGCACCCCCACCTGTTGAAATATGTGTTATCTTATCTGAAAAACCACCCTTTTCTATTGCTGCCACTGAGTCTCCTCCTCCTACAATCGTTGTTGCATCTAACTCTGATAACACTTTTGCAATAGAATTTGTTCCTTTTGCAAACTTTTCAAATTCAAATACTCCCAAAGGTCCGTTCCATATAACTGTTTTAGCATTTTTTAGTTCTTGTGTGTATTCCTCTATTGCTTTTGGTCCAATATCTAGTCCTTGCCATCCTTCTGGAATTTGCTTTGAATCTACTGTAACTGTTTCCGTGTCATTTGTAAATTCTTTTCCACACACAGTATCTATTGGAAGTAACAATTTTACTCCTTTCATCTTTGCCTTTTCTATTGTTTCTTTTGCTATATCTAATCGGTCTAATTCACAAATTGAATTTCCAACCTCATATCCCATTGCTTTTAAAAATGTAAAAGTCATTCCTCCGCCTATTATAATAGTGTCTACTTTTTCTAACAGGTTTTCTATAACCTTAATTTTATCTGATACCTTTGCTCCTCCTAGTATTGCTACAAAAGGTCTTTGTGGATTGTCTAAACAATCCCCCAACATTTTAACTTCTTTTTCCATTAGAAATCCACAAACTGCTGGTAGAAACTCAGCAACACCAGTTGTAGAACTATGAGCTCTATGTGCAGTTCCAAATGCATCATTTACATATATTTCAGCTAAATCTGCTAACTCCTTAGAAAATTCTTTGTCATTTGCCTCTTCTCTTGGATCAAATCTAACATTTTCTAATAAAATTGCTTTTCCTGGTTCTAATTCATTTGCTAATTTTTTTGCACTTTCTCCTACTATATCTGTAGCAAATTTAACTTCAAAACCTAAATATTCAGATAATCTCTCTGCAACTGGTCTCAACGTAAGGTTTGGTTTAATTTCGCCTTTAGGTTTGCCCAAATGTGAACATAAAATCACTTTTGCATTATGTTCTAACAAATATTTTATTGTAGGTAATGCTGCAACTATTCTTAAGTCATTTGTAATATTTCCTGTTTCTTTATCTAGTGGAACATTGAAATCACATCTTACTAATACTTTTTTATTTTGAACATCTATATCACGTATTGTTTTTTTATTCATTTTGTACCTCCTTTGTTATTGAAAATCGGATATATGGATTCAGCCTATATCCGATTTTGTAAATTAACCTCTGCTAGCAATATATATTGCTAAGTCTACTAATTTATTTGAATATCCCCATTCATTATCATACCACGCAACTAATTTAACGAAAGTATCTGTTAATGCAATTCCTGCTGTCGCATCAAATATAGAAGTATGCTCATCATGTATAAAGTCTGATGAAACAACTGGATCTGACACATATTCAACTATTCCTTTCATTTCGTTTTCTGATGCTTTCTTTACTGCTGCACATATTTCTTCATATGTTGCCGGTTTTTCTAGGTTGCAAGTCAAATCCACAACAGAAACGTCTACTGTTGGTACTCTAAATGACATACCAGTTAATTTTCCACTCAACTCTGGTATAACTTTTCCAACAGCTTTTGCAGCACCTGTTGTAGAAGGTATAATATTTGCACTTGCTGCTCTACCACCTCTCCAATCCTTTTTAGAAGCTCCATCTACCGTTTTTTGTGTAGCTGTTATTGAATGTACAGTTGTCATAAGACCATCTTTAATTCCAAAATTATCATTTATTATTTTAGCAAGTGGTGCTAAACAATTTGTTGTACATGATGCATTTGATATTATGTTCATATCTGGTGTATACTTTTCTTGATTTACTCCCATTACAAACATTGGTGCATCTTTTGAAGGTGCAGATATTATAACCTTTTTTGCTCCAGCCTCTATATGTGCATTTGCTTTTTCTATTGTTGTAAATACTCCTGAACATTCCAATACATAGTCAACTCCATCTGCTCCCCATGGAATGTTTTTTGGATCCATTTCGTTATATACTTTTATTTCTTTTCCATCTACTATTAGTTTTCCTTCTTCGCTAGAAACCTCTCCCTCAAATTTTCCATGAACTGTATCATATTTTATCATATAAGCCATATAATCTGCTGCAATAAATGGATCATTTATTGCCACAACTTCAACTCCCTCTTTATTTAAAGCTGCTTGAAATGATAAATTTCCTATCCTTCCAAATCCATTAATGCCTATTTTTATTGACATATTAATTCCTCCTTTATTGTAATTTTTAGTAATTTCTTCAAAGTGTGGGCAATTAAAATCACCTCTACATTTTTCATAGATTACTTTACACCATTATTGTAATAATTTTACTTATTATTACCAATTTGAAATAATTTTATATCAAAAAAGAATACTTTTCAAGTATTCTTTTTAATTTTATTTGTATATTCCTATTTTTCTCATATAATTTATATAGCTCTGGTCTATATTTCCCCAAATTCCTATGTTTCTATCTAATTCATTGGTATCAATTTTTTCTTTTGAATATTTCTCATAATTTTTTATAATTTCTTCTTTAAAATTGTTTGGACACCTTCCTATTATTCTTGAAATATCATCATATTTATTTCCAAATCCACCAAATCCAAAGTCTATTATAGCTGTAACATGATTGTCATTATTTAATAATACATTACTTGAATTTAAATCTCCATGCACTAAACAAGATAAATGATTTTTATCTTCATCTCTAAAATTCCAAAAAGCCATATCATCTTTGCTAACATGTTTCTTTAATAATTCATCCAAAAACTCTGTTAAATTCACTCCAATATTATTTATGGTAAAAATCTTATCTTTTTCATATTTTATGCTATGTAATTGAAACATAAATTTTGCAATTTCGCTTGAGATGTTTTCAATTTCTGACTCATTTAATTCATTCATTCTTTCTGCCAGAGGTGTTCCCTCTATTTTTCTGTGCATTGAAAAAGGCCTTCCTTTGTCATATAATAATTGCAATTCAACTGTGTCAAAATCTGTTTTGTTATGTATATATTTGGCAAATTGATAATCTTTTACTATTGTTCTAGCCCAAAATTCATCTCTTGGAAATCTAAAAAAGTATGATTTATTGTTCTCGGTTGTAACCTCAAAAACAATGTTGGTCCATCCTGTAGGAATTAACCTTATTTTCTCCACGTCTTCTAAATTCTTCAATATAATTTTATTAAAATCCTCATCTAGTTCAAAATACGTTTTTTGCATAAATCTTTCCTTTCTGTTCTTCTATTAACATTTTTTTAACTAATTCTATTATTTGTTTCTCTGATTCATTATCATAATTGTTATATACTATATAATCAAATTTATTCTTCCATTCTCTTTTATAGCAAATATTGTTATAATGTTCTTCCATTTCATTAATTCTTTCATTTAATTTTTCTGTATTGGTTTCTCTTTCTATAACTTTTTGTTTTGCTATTTCTAAGTTTTTGGGTAATATATATATTGTTTTTATGTCTGGTCGTATTTTTTTCCAGTCATCTATCATAGTATAATGCATTTCAAATATCACATTTTTTTCAGTCAAAATTTCTTCTTTTAAATATGCATACATGCCACCAAACACTTTAAATTGATATATTATTTTTCCTTCTCTATTTAATTTGTCCAGTTCCTCTTCTGTTCTAAAGAATCCTACTTTTCCCTCTTGCTCCTCATTTCTTTTCTGCCTTGTTCTAATTGTATTAACTTTTTCGAAACCTAATTTTTCAACTATTTTTTCCTTAAAATACGTTTTCCCTGCTCCAGATACCCCTACTAAACCTAATAACATTTTTAAATAAATTCCTCCCATACTATATTGGCAAAGTCTAAACCCTTTTCAGTAAGTTTAATTCTATCTAATTCTATTTCTATTAGTTGCTCTTTTACAAGCTTTTCCAACTCATTTCTATAAATATATAAAGGATTGCCTACAAATTTATTTTTAAATTCTTGTATACTTATTCCATCTATTTTTCTTAATCCTAACATCATATATTCTTTCATTTGACTGCTTGGATTTTGCTTTTCGAGAAAAATAAAATTGTCTGTTACATTATCATTTTTATAATTTGTTATATAGTCTTCTATTGAATCTATATTTGAAAATCTTACATTGTTTGTATATGAATGTGCAGACGCTCCAAAGCCCATATATTCTTTTTGGTTCCAACAGTCTAAATTATGTTTAGATTCATATCCTTTTTTTGCAAAATTAGAAATTTCATAATGTATGTATCCCGCTTCTTCTAATATTCTTTTAGTTTCCCAGTACATTTTTCTCTCATCATCTTCATCAGGTAACTCAATTTCCTTATTTTGCACCTTTTTATTCAAAACTGTTCCTTCTTCTAAAATCAACGAATATAGTGATATATGCTCTGGTTTTAATGCAATTATTTGTTTTAATCCTTGTTTCAACTTTGGTACTGTTTGTCCAGGTAACGCTAACATTAAATCCACATTTATGTTTTTAAATCCAACTTCTCTAGCCATATTATATGTTTGTAAAAAATCATCATATTTGTGTATTCTGCCTATCTTTCGTAGTATATCATCATCTGTGCTTTGTAATCCTATACTTACTCTATTTATTCCGCTTTTCATGTAATCTAATAATTTCTGTTTATCCACTGTTCCTGGATTAATCTCTATAGTTACTTCTGTATCTTTAGATACTTTGAAGTTTGTTTTTATCTCTTCAATAATTTCTTTAATGTACTTACTATCTATATATGATGGTGTGCCACCCCCTATATAAATTGTTTTTACAAATACCAAATCATCCAAGCCATTTTCATAGTCTAGTTTATTTCCTGTTCCTACTTCTTTTATCTCATATTTTAACCATTTTATATATTCTTCTATTAGTCTTTCCTTATTTGCATAAGACTTGAAATCGCAGTAATAACATTTTTGCTTGCAAAATGGTATATGTACATATATTCCAATTTCTTTCATTTATCTATTTTCTCAACTCCTCTGCTATTTGTTGTATTTTTCTTAATCTATGGTTTACTCCTGATTTTCCTATAGGATTCTTCAACAACTTTCCAAGTTCTTCTAAAGATGCATCTGGATTTTCCTCTCTAATCTCCGCTATTTCTCTTAATTGTTCTGGCAATTCATTAAACTTCTCTTTTTCCCTTAAATATTTTATATCATTAATTTGTTTTACTGATGAATTCACTATCTTATTTAAATTTGCCGTTTCACAATTTACTTTTCTATTTATATTATTTTTTATATCTCTATATACTCGTATTTCCTCAAATTTCAGTACAGAAGAATTCGCTCCTATCAATGCTAAAAATTTAGATATTTCTTCTCCATCTTTTGTATATATTGAATAACCTTTTGCTTTTTCTAAAATTTTAAAATCTATATTATACTTTTTTAGTATTTCCAATATGTATTTCGCACTTTCTAAATTTCTTAACGATATTTCCAAATGATATTTTTTTTCTGGATTATTTATTGTTCCACTTCCTAAAAAAGCCCCTCTTATAAATGCCTTTTCTAAATCATCACTTTTATTATCGTTATTATTTTCTGTTAATTCTTCAATATAATTTTTGTTTATAGTAATTGAATAAACACTTCTTTGAATTTTTATATTATGATCATTCAGTCCTAGATTATTGAGCAATTTTCCAAATCTATTTATGTTATATTCACTTTCTGTTGAAAACCTAATTTTATTTTTTTGCACACTAACATTATTAGTTGCCATATATCCTAAGAGTTCGGTCTTAACGTTCTTTTTATCAGCTAATGTATTTAATTTGCTTAATTCTTTTTTTACTTCTAATGAAAATGACAATTTATCACCAACCTTTTATAATAATTACCCTATCATTACCCGCTAAATCTTCTATTATGCTATAATTTAAGTTTATTAATTCTCCAACACTTTTTGCTTGATTATATCCTATTTCCAACAATAAGTAACCATCTTTTTTCAAATATTTTTTATACTCAGATAATATTATCTTATAAAATTTCAACCCATCTTTTCCACCATCTAAAGCAATTATTGGTTCATTTCTCACTTCTGTTGGCAATGTTTTTATAACGTCAGTCTCTATATATGGTGGATTTGAAACAATTATGTCAAAATCCTTCTCTTGAATATTTTCAAACATATCTGATACTATAAATTCTATATTATCAACATTATTTTGTTTAGCATTTTGTTTTGCAATATCTATAACTGTATTTTTTATATCTGTTGCATAAACTTTAGCATTTTTTATATTTTTTGCAATTGAAATTCCAATTGCTCCACTCCCTGTACACAAATCCAGGATTTTTATATCATTACCATGATTGTTGCAAATTTCTATCGCTTTCTCAACTAGTATTTCTGTATCAGGCTGTGGTATTAAGACATTTTTATCAACATAAAAGTTCAGTTTCATAAATTCTTGTTTATTAGTTATATATTGTATTGGCATACCATTTTTTATGTCGTTAATTTTATTTAAATAAAACTCAACATTATTATCACTTACTTCAATATTAGGATTAGAAACAATCTTCTCCCTACTTAATTTTAATATATATTCTAACAAAATACGAGCTTTAATATTCCCATCCTCTATATCCTTTAATAAATGTTTTCCATTGACCAGTAATTCACTAATATTCAATATTATACTCCTTTTAATAATGTACATCTATTTTACCATATCGCCCAAATTTTATCAATGGGACAATTTTGGGCAATCCCAAACGCAAAAAAGCCCCACATTAGCCGTAAGATGAAGAAATTTTAAGGACCTGTTTGCACAGGTGGGTGTCTTGTTGAATGCTACTGGGTTTCTTATATAAGTATAAGCTTACACGCCACACTCAAAGGCGGACTCCCGTTTTAAGTTTGTTGGTTCTAAAATTTCAGTCAATACGTACCACGCAGGGATTTTTTTCAATTTGTATTTATATTTTAGCATATTGCTTTTGGGTTTTCAATCTGTCTTTTTGCTGTATTTTTAATTTATATAATGTATAATCTTATTATCTTTATTTATCTTCTTTTTTATAGTTTTCTTATATTCTTATATCTACTTTAAGTCTTCCATTTTCAATTATGCCTGTACCTATAAATTTATTTGTTTTAGAATATATTTTATATATTCCATCTTGTTTTTCTTTTTTTAATTTTACACCATTTAACAGTAGTTTGATATCATCGTCTTCTAACTGTATTTTTTCTTTATCTTCAAACATCTCTTCAATTGTTATCACTTTTATATTTTGTCCTTCCTTTAATTGTTCTATTGTAATTGCTTGTTCAATAGTAAATTTTCCCACCTTGGTTCTTTTTAATTCTTTCATATATCCTACTGTTTGCATTTCTTCTGCTATATTTTCACACAATGTTCTTATATATGTACCTTTAGAACATCTTACTTTAAAATGCATTTGTTTTTCTTCTTTATTTACTTTTATTAATTCAATATCATATATTTCTATATTTCGTGGCTTTATTTCAACTTGTTGTCCTTTTCTTGCATACTCATATAATTTTTTTCCATTTACCTTAATTGCTGAATACATTGGTGGAACTTGTTGACTTTCACCAATAAAGCTTTTTAATATTTTTTCTATATTTTTAAATTGCAAGTATTGTTCTGGAACACACTTTTTTTCAACTTCTTCTCCTTCTTCATCAGCTGTTGTTGTTTTTGTTCCTAATTGTAATAATACCTCATACTCTTTGTCATGTTCTATTAAATATTTAGAAAGCTTTGTTCCTTTCCCCAATAAAATAGGAAGAACACCAGTAGCATTAGGGTCTAATGTACCAGTGTGTCCTACTTTCGTATTAAACATTTTTTTTATTTTGTATACTGCATCATGTGATGTATAACCTTTTTCCTTGTTTATTATAATAATTCCATCCATTTATTATTTCCTTATATATCTTTTTATTTGTGTTAATATTTTCTCTTTTACTTCTTCTATATTTCCAGTTATTGTTGCTCCTGCTGCTCTTGGATGGCCTCCACCTCCAAACATAATGCAAACATCTGAAACATTTATATATTGGTTTGACCTTAGAGATAGTCTCCATCCATCTTCAATTTCTCTTGCAAATACAGAAACTTCTACGTCTTCCACATTTCTTCCTATTTCTACTATTCCTTCATGGTCTCCTGTTTTTGCATCAACACTTTGCATATCTGCTTGTGTTATGTATGTAAATGCTACTTTTCCTTCTTCAAAAAATTCTAATCTATTTAAAGCAACTCTTGTTAGTTCAAAGCATGGTTTTGTTGTTGTTTGTAAAACTCGCTTATATATATCAGATACATTTACTCCTTTTTTTAAAAGTGATGCTGCAAATTCAAATGTTTCTGCTGTTACCCCTGAATATGCAAAGCCTCCTGTGTCTGTTATTATTCCTGTTATAATACATGTTGCTATGTCTTTTGATATTTCAAATCCAAAATATTCAAACATTACTATTAGTATTTGTGCACAAGCAGGTGCATCTGGATTAACATAGTTTAAATCTCCAAACATGGTATTTGTTCCATGATGATCTATTACTATTTTTGATTTTGCATTTTCAAAGTAACTTGCAAATCCATTTAATCTCCCTATAGTTGGGCAATCTAATGATATTGCTAAATCGTATTTTTGTACTTGACTTTCTTTTTTTATTTCCTTTGTACCTGGTAGAAATTCAAATATTTTTGAATATTCTGGTATAATAACATCTGGATTTTTTCCATATGCTTTTAATATATTGTACATTGCCAAACTACTTCCAATAGCATCTCCATCTGGATTTTCATGAGTTAATATTACTATTGAGTTAGCTTTGTTAATTTCCTCTAAAATTTTATCTAATGTCATATGTATAAAGAATAAAGCTGTTAAACTTTATTCTTCGTTCACCCCGCTTCCTTCGTTTTTTAATTCTTTTAGAATTTTTTCTATTTTTTCACCATATTCTAATGAATCATCTATTTCGAAAATTAGCTCAGGCGTAATTCGTAAATTTATTGTTTTTGCAACTTGAGACCTTATAAATCCTGCTGATTCTTTTAGTCCTTCCATTGTTTTTTTAATGTTTTTTGAATTTAATATACTTACATATATTTTTGCATATTTTAAATCTGGTGTTATTTTTGCTTTTGTTACACTTATTAATCCAGTTACATTTGGATTTTTAAGTTCAAAACTAATTACATTACTAATTTCTTTTTTTAATTCTTCATTAATTCTATTAAGCCTATTTTCATTTTTCGGCATATTAGTTATCTCCCTTTCTAATACAAATAGCACATAATGTTATCTTTTAACTTCCTGCATAACATATACCTCTATTATGTCTCCTTCTTTTATATCATTATATTTTTCTATTTGAATACCACATTCATATCCTTTTGCTACTTCTTTTACATCATCTTTAAATCTTTTTAGTGACTCTAGCTTTCCGTCATGTAATACAATTCCCTCTCTTATTACTCTGACTCCTGCATGTCTTTCTATTTTTCCTTCTAATACATAACATCCTGCTATTGTTCCCACATTTGATACTTTAAACGTTTGTCTTACTTCTGCATTACCTATTACTTTTTCTTCATAAATAGGGTCAAGCATACCTTTCATAGCTGCTTCAACATCTTCAATTGCTTTATATATTACAGAATATTGTTTTATCTCTATCATATTTTTTTCTGCAACTTCTTTTGCTGTATGTCCTGGTCTTACATTAAATGCTATTATTATTGCACTTGCTGCTTTGGCAAGTTGTACATCTGATTCTGTTACAGCACCTGTAGAAGAATGTATTACTTTTACCTTTACCTCATCATTAGATAATTTTTCTAATGATTGTTTTAATGCTTCTGCTGTTCCTTGTACATCTGCCTTTACTATTAAATATAGTTGTTTTAGATTTTCATTTGCCATTTTTTCAAACACATTATTTAATGTAACTTTTGCATTTTCGTTTAATATATTTTCTCTTTCTTGACGTTTTCTTCTTTCTATTAAATGTTTTGCCATTTTTTCGTCTTTAACTTCATAGAAAGTCTCTCCTGCTTCTGGTACATTTGTTAATCCCATAATCTCAACCGGTGTAGAAGGTCCTGCTTTTTTAATTTTTTGTCCTTTATCATTTTTCATTGCTCTTATTCTTCCAATAGATGTTCCTACTACAATTGTGTCTCCCTCATCTAATGTTCCTCTTTGTACAAGCATAGAAGCGATTGGTCCCTTTGACTTATCAAGTCTTGCTTCTATAACAACACCTTTGGCTTGTTTATTAGGATTTGCTTTTAATTCTTTCATATCAGCTACTAGTAAAACCATTTCTAGTAAATTATCTATGTTTATATTATTTTTAGCTGATATTGGACAGAATATTGTATCTCCGCCCCATTCTTCTGGTACTAATTCATATTCCATTAATTCTTGCTTTATTTTATCTACATTTGCATTTGGCAAATCAATTTTGTTAACCGCCACAATTATAGGAATTCCTGCTGCTTTAGCATGATTTATAGCTTCCACAGTCTGTGGCATTACACCATCATCTGCAGCTATTACTAATATTGCAATATCTGTAATTTGTGCTCCTCTTGCTCTCATGCTTGTAAATGCCTCATGTCCTGGCGTATCTAAAAATGTAATTTCTCTGTTATTTACATTTACTTTGTATGCACCTATATGTTGTGTTATTCCTCCTGCTTCTCCTTCTATTACATTTGTACTTCTTATTGCATCTAGTAAAGATGTCTTACCATGATCTACGTGTCCCATTACTACAACTACTGGTGGTCTTGGTTGCAATTCATCTGCTTTGTCTTCTGTCTCATCAAATAATATGTCTTCTTCTTTTACTTGCTCTTTTTTCTTGGCTGTTATTCCAAATTCACTTGCTACCAAATATGCTGTATCAAAATCTATAGTATTATTTATTGTGCTCATTATTCCGTAATTTAACAATTTTTTTATTACATCACCACTTGTTTTTTTCATTTCCATTGCCAAATCTTTTACTGTTATTGTATCTGGAATCGTTATTTCTTTTAATTCGAATATTTTTTGTTTATTTCTTTCTTCTTCATTTTTTTGAATTCTTTTTCTATTTCTTTTTCCTCTTTCTGTAGTCAAGTCATAATAGTCTAGCATTTCCCCGTCTTGTTCATTAAACATATGTGATAATTTATCTACTTGTTTTAGATTTTTTAATTTTTCGCCATCAAATTCCTCATTGAATCTTCCACTTTTTCTTGTAGTCTTTTTGGTTGCTTTGTTTTCATCATATTTGTTATTTACTTTTTGCTTATCTATAGCTTTTGTACTGTAATCTCTTTGATTTTCTTTTTCAATTTCTACAGACATAATATCTTTAATGTTTCTATCTATTCCTTTATTATCTAATGGTCTTCTTTCATTTCTGTTAAAATTAGGACGTTGTTGGTTATTATTTCTATTATTTTGAAATCTGTTATTATCCCTATTATACTGTTGTCTAGCACCATTTTCTCCATTATTATATGTTCTGTTTTGATTGTAGTTATTTCTATTTTGATTATAATTTCCGTTGTTGTTATAATTGTTTCTATTAAAATTATAACCATTATTATAATTTCTGTTATAATTATTTTCTGTTCTTCTTTGTTCTGGTTTAGGAGATTCTACAGTTGTCGTTGATGAAGTTTGTACTTTGGGTGTTGGTGCATTTTCTTGAGCTTTTATTGTTTCTTTTTCCAACATTTCTTCTTTTGCTTGCTCTTTTGCTTGCTCTTTTGCTTGTTCTTTAACTTCTTTAACTTCTTCTTTTTTTTGTTCTTCTTTTTTGGAATCCTTTATTCCAAATAATTCATTAACCGTAAGAGGCTTAGTTGGCTTATTTCTATAAACAATATTATAGTTTTGATTTTTTTCTCTTTCTACAAAACCAACATCTTTTCTATTTTGACTATTCTTTTCTTCTTGCTTTTCTTTTTTCTTATCCTCATCTGTTATTATAAGTTCTCTTCTTATTATAACTGGTGTATCTGTCTCTTTTTCTTTCACTTTTTTCTCTTTCTTTCCTATATTTTTTGTTTTTCCATCATCCAGAGCCTGCTCAAGTTTTTCCGCCTGTTCATTTTCTATTGTACTTAAATGGCTTGTTACAACTATTCCTAATTCCCTTGCTTTTTCTATTACTTCTTTACTGGCTAAGCCCACTTTTTTTGCTATTTCGTGTATTTTTATCTTACCCAATAACTTCACCCCCATCAATTTTTTTTGCTATTTCTTTTGCAATATTATTATCTTTAATTCCAATAACTGCTTTATTATCTTTTCCTATACATTTGCTTATTTCGTCCACTGTTAATATGTTGTAAAACATTACATTGTTTTCTATACATTTATTTTTTATATTTTTTATTGTTCTTTCTGAGGCATCTTTTGCAACTATAACTAGTTTAGCATTTCTTTTTATAATTTGTTCTAAACAAGCATCTGTGCCAAATACTATTTTTCCGGCTCTTGTTGCTAGCCCTATTAGCCCCATTACTTTAGTACTTATTATAATAAATTCCCCCTTTATTGAAATTAAAGTTTTTAATCATTTTACTCCTTAAACATCTCTTCTAATTCATTATATATGTCTTCTGTTAGCTGTGTTTCAAAAACTTTTTCTATTTTTTTACTTTTTTTAGCTTTATTAAAGCAATCTACATTGTGACAAATATATGCTCCTCTACCACTTGCTTTTCCTGTGTTATCTATTGTAATGTTACCCTCTTTGCTTTTTACAATTCTCACAAAATCATTTTTGTCTTTTTGTACATTACATCCTATGCATGTTCTTTGTGGTTTCTTCTTCATATATATTCACCTCTTTCTTATAGCTTATTCTTCTTCTTGGTTTTCTACAACTTCTTCTTCATCTTTTTTCTGTAATATTTCTCTAAATTGAGATTCACTTTTAATATCTATTTTCCAGTTTGTTAACTTTGCTGCTAGTCTAGCATTTTGTCCAGCTTTTCCTATTGCCAATGATAATTGGTCATCTGGCACTATTACCTGTGCAAACTTCTCTTCCTCGTTTACATCAACAGCCATAACCTGTGCTGGAAGCAATGCTGCTGATATATATAATGCTGGGTCTGGATACCATTCTATTACATCTATCTTTTCTCCGTGCAACTCATTTATTATGTTTTGAATTCTAATTCCTTTTTGTCCCACACAAGAACCAACTGGATCTATATTTTCATTTGCTGAGTAAACTGCAACTTTAGTTCTACTACCAGGGTCTCTTGAAATACTTTTAATTTCTATTAATCCTTCATATATTTCTGGAATTTCTAATTCAAATAATTTTCTTACAAAGTCCGCATGTGCCCTTGAAACCGTTACTTGTGGAGAACCTTTTAATCCTCTTTCTACATTCAATACATATGCTCTTATTTTATCATTTACTCTATACTTTTCTGTTGGTACTTGCTCTTTTAGTGGCATTACACCTTCTAATTTTCCAAGGTCTAATACTACTATTCCTCCATCTGCTTTTTGTATTATTCCAGATACTATTTCACCTTTTCTATTATTAAACTCTGTATATAATACATCTCTTGATGCTTCTCTTATTTTTTGTATTATTACTTGTTTTGCTGTTTGTGCCGCTATTCTTCCAAAATTTCTTGGAATAATTTCTATTTTTGTTTTATCTCCTATTTCCAATTTTTTGTTTATTTTTTGTGCTTCTTCTAAACTTATTTGTGTTTGTGGTATTTCTACTTCTTCCACTACTTCTTTTTCTGCATATACATGTATCTCTCCTGTTGCTTCATCTATAACTATGCTTACATTTTCATCTGCATCAAAATTTCTTTTATATGCTGTTATTAACGCTGTCTGAATTGAATCTAATAAATACTCTTTATTTATCCCTTTTTCTTTTTCCAAATCATTCATTGCTAAAAACAACTCTTGTGCATCAATTGCTTGATTGTTATTTTTTGTATTCTTTTTCATTTTCCTATTCCTCCCCTAATTTACCATTCATATACTTTCTTTATTTGTGCTATATCTTGTCTTAATATTTCTTGTTCTTCATTATCGCTTATTACTATTATTGCCTTTTCATTAATTTGTTCTAATATGCCTATTATTTCTTTCTTCTTGTTTATTGGTTTAAATAATTTTATTTCTATTTTTTCTCCTATATTGTCTTTTAAATGTTTATCTTTTCTTAGTATTCTTTCTACTCCCGGAGAAGAAACTTCTAAAAAATATTGTTGTTTTATATAGTTTGCATCATCCAATAAATCAGTAATTGCATTATTTACTTTTTCACAATCTTCTAAACTTATTCCATTAGGGTTATCTATAAATATTCTTAAAAAATAATCTTTGCCTTCTTTAACATATTGAACGTCATATAGTTCATAACCCAAATTAACTATTTTAGGTTCAACCAATTTTTCAATTTTTTCTTCTAAGCTTGACATATTTCACTCCCTTAATACGCATTTGAGAGTGGGATTTGTTCCCACTCTCTCTAAATTCCTTATGCGATTATTATTATACCCTATTTTTCTAGTAATTGCAAGTCTTTTTTTAATTTTCCCTCTGTTTTGTTACCTCATACATTACAATTCCTGCTGATACTGATGCATTTAGTGAAGTAATTTTACCTTTCATTGGTATTTTCACTAAGAAGTCACAGTTTTCTTTAACTAATCTTGACATTCCATATCCTTCGCTTCCTATTATTATGGCTACAGGCATTTTAAAGTCTTGTTGGTAATAATATGTTTTTGCCTGTCCATCAGTTCCGCAAATCCAAATATCGTTTTGTTTCAAAAATTTAATTGTTTCATTTATATTATTTACCCTTGCTATTTTCATATGTTGCACTGCTCCAGCAGAAACCTTTGAAACTGTGCTATTTACTCCACATGCTCTTCTTTTTGGTATTATTATTCCATGAACTCCAGCTGTTTCTGCTGTACGAATTATCGAGCCTAAATTATGTGGATCTTCTATTCCGTCTAATATTATTATAAACGGTTTTTTTTTTTTTT
>ENA-OPFG01000739-OPFG01000739.1-human-gut-metagenome-genome-assembly--contig:-NODE-739-length-19995-cov-5.001555_pt1 | contig 19995 bp, 20 predicted proteins | sample MGYA00241304_ERZ501542 | MGnify/ENA primary metagenome ERZ501542 (study PRJEB25962, sample SAMEA2042427) | human gut metagenome | biome: human gut; feature: human-associated habitat; material: faeces...
ATGGCTATGAGGGACTTGCTTGACTCCAAGAATCCTATGAAGGACGAGAGCGGAATGAGAAAGCGAGGAGAGGTTGGCGATGAGGGAGTAAAGTCGCTGAAAGGAGAAGAAGCAATGGTGGCTCTTGACAATATTTTCGAAGACAAAAAGACTGAGAATATGCCACAAAAGGTTTCATCTTTGGTCAAATTTATGGAATTATTCCGAAAGCCTGTTCGCACATTCCTTGGCGAAGTTGTGAATGTTAAGGAAGAAGTCTATAATAAAATAATTCGTGAGAAAAGAACAAGTATTTCAGGTGCTGTATTGCCGACTCTTGAAAATGCAGACTTCGCCATACGTGATACAGATGGAAGTACTTTATATATAAAGCGATTTAAGAGCGAAAACAATGATAATGTTTATAATATAGCAGTTGTAAACAAGTATGGTGAAGTGGAGGATTATGTAAGTTCCGTTCACATAAAGAGTGACAACAATCTACGTAACAAAATAACGAAAGGTGCTGAATTGTTACTACCGCAAGAACGGATTACCGACGGGATTTTGCCCCGAAACAATCCAACACCCACTGCAAATGTAACAAATATTTCTGAGCCGAGCAAGCCACGCTTCAGCAGAAAGCCGGGCGAGAGCATTTTTGACTATGCGTCACGTGTGTCGGAGGACGTGGATAGAAGCGTGAGGGAAAGAGTGAGCGCGCGGGACGAATATGAGAAGAAGGTCAAGAGCAAAGGCTTCCAAACGAAGGAGGCGTTGCAGAACAGTATGCTCGGACTGCAGGAGTTTATGTCCGCAATAGACCACGCTTCGGGCAACAAGCGGTACATAGAGGACATCCCCGACTTTGAGAATCCGATACTCGGAGAGAACCGCTTGTCGTCAGTGAACAAGGAGGAGATGCACCAAGTTGCCAAGACGCAATTCAAGCCGTTGATGTCGGCAGTGGCTAAACTGAGCGGCAACGGCAAGGAGAGCGGAGAGTTGTACGACTATATGTTCGCCAAGCACGGACTTGAACGTGATGCCGTGATGCGGCAGAGAGAGGCTCAGAAAGAGTTTGACAAGTACCAAAAGGCAAATCCCAAGGGTACTAAAACGATTGGGGATTTCGTTGCAAGCCTTGAAGGCAAAGACTATGCAGGACTTACGGCATTGACGGCAGAAGACGGCAGGGTGAAGTCGATACAATCGCAGATAGACGCCATAGACGAGCAGATGAAGGTTACAGACAACCAATTGTTACTCCATTATCTTGGTGGTCAGAAGAAGCGGTTGAAGGTGGATTTGCTCAACGCCGCAAGGGATGCCGCTGATGACATCCGCAAGGCTTTTGAAAGTAATCCGAGCCATGATCGGTCAGACATAAATGAATTGTGGAAGCGTGTAAACGAAGTGAACGGCAACACGCTGAGGAAGTTGTATGAGAGCGGTATGCTCACGAAGGAGGCATACAACGACATCAGCAGCATGTACACGAATTATATCCCTATGAGGGGATTCGACCAAACGACAAGTGCGGACGCCTACGCTTATCTGACGCACGGCGACAGCGCATTCAACGCACCGATAAAGACAGCCAAAGGGCGCAGCTCCAAGGCTGACAATCCAATAGCATATATGCAGGCGATGGCGGAGAGTGCGATAATGCAGGGCAACCGCAACGTATTAGTGAAACAAAAGATGTTGAACTTTGTGCGCAACCATCCGAGCGACCTTGCGAGTGTCAGCGATGTCTGGTTGCAATATGACTCGGTTGCAGATGAGTGGAAGCCGGTGTTCCCCGACAATATCGATGCCAATGACAGCGCATCCGTGGTGGCGAAGAAGATGGAGGCATTCGAGGATAAGATGAAACAGATGGCAGAGAAACACCCGGACTTGGTGCAAAGAAGCAACGAAGCACCGGACATCCCATATAAGGTGGTAGAGAAAGGGCAGTTGAACGAACACCAAGTGCTTGTGAAGCAAAATGGCAAGTCTTACATCATCACCGTCAACGGCAGCCCAAGAGCGGCACAGGCAGCGAATGGCTTGACGAATCCGGACACAGACCTTACGGGCGCAGTCGGTAAAGTCTTCGAGGGAGCCGAGGCGTTGAATAGACAATTGTCCTCCTTATATACCACGTTGAACCCCGACTTCATTGGCTCAAACTATGTGCGAGATGCCTTGTACTCAAATACAATGGTGTACGTCAAGGAAGGAGCTAAGTATGGTGGTTCCTTTAATCTCAATTTCGCCAAATACAATCCAGCAGAAATGGCGAACCTATATGCAAGTTACAACAAAGGCAGCCTTGACACATCCAATGAAACGCATAGACTGTTTTTGGAGTTTATGCAGAATGGCGGAGAAACTGGCTTCGTCAACCTAAAGCAGATAGAGAAGAGGAAGTCGGAGATAGCGAAAGCAATCAAGCGGGATGGGAGAATATCCGCGGCACAAATTTGGGGCGGTTTGAGCGATGCCGTTGATTTCGCCAACAGGGCTGTAGAGAACAGTGCGAGGTTTGCGGCATATGTCACGTCACGAAAGAGCGGACGCAGTGTCGGACGATCAGTGTATGACGCAAAAGAGATTTCCGTCAATTTCAACAGAAAGGGGAGCGGCAGAGAACTGGTGGAAAGACAACGTCGGAACTTCTCGTTTCTATGACACAGAGATAGGCTTAGTGGAAATAAACAGGGCATCTGTAGGAAGCTCTCTTGCGCATCGGTATAGCCAAGTAAAACTTGATGTAATAACATCTCTTGCTGAAGGTTTTAACAGTGCTGTGTATTTTGGCTCTATGCAAGACTTCAGTAGACAAGAGGGCGTTAAAAGCCATTACTTTGCATACCCGATAAATTATAATGGAAATCAAAACTATGTTTTCTGTCGCGCAATGCAAGATGCAAATAAAAGTAGACTATATGTGCACGAGGTGTTTTTAGCGGATAATATAGAAAAGGGCAATACCCTTCAAACCGCAGCGTCTCAGCCTCACGGAGGTATTACCCTTTACAAGGATATTCTTGCGAACGTCCTCGCCGCAAATGTAACAAATGATTCTGAGACGAGCAAGCCTCGCTTCAGTAGAAAGCCGGGCGAGAGCATCTTTGACTATGCGTCACGTGTGTCGGAGGACGTGGATAGAAGCGTGTGTGAGGGGTGCTGAGTGCGATTTTACCGGGGAGGACGATGCTCGGCCATTCTATGCTTTTGGGCGCGAATCGAAGGGGGAAACGACAAGAACATGGCGACATATTCGTTGAATATCAACGATGCAAAATGCACGGAACTTATTCGTTTTGGGGGAATCAGCCTAATTCATCGGATTTGATTCCCAGAGCCATCATTATCGGAAAAGCGACAATTTGAGTGGCGTATCCATTCCCTTTCGCGGATTTGTCCATGGTGAATCGTGTGGCTATTTTGCCGTTGCTCTCAGAAAGAATTTTGTCGATTTCCTCGCCGCAACGCCCATCAAAGCCAATGACAGCGACTCGCTTTATCTCCTTTTCTGACATAAGATTGTGAAGAGAGTCAAGGAAAAAGTCGTTGGAGTCAACCATCCCTTCATTTGAATATGTGTAGAACGAAAATTCGCCGAGATGTCCGTTGAAAGCCATTCCGTTCAGTCCGGCAATGTCAGACGGGGCGCAGACATCGAAATTGTCACAACCGTTGTTGTATGTAATATAAACGTCAATTTGGTTTTCGCCGGGAGTGACACCCCAGTCCAAAGCAATGTATGTAAACAGCGAAGAGAGATCTATGGTGCTCAGCTCGCGGTTTAGAATGCGCTCAAAATTAGTTTTGAAATCCGATGTGATAAAATTAAGGAATGCCGCATCCACAATGATGGCATTTGGGGCTGGTGTGAAATCTTTAGTCATCTGCTTTTTTATGCAAAGATAACTTTCGATTGCGTATCGGCAAAATTTATGCTTCAGCATTTTTATGTTATTTGTAATATCGTTAACTTTGTGGATATGGAACTTTCAGCAGGAGTAATAAAATGGGTGCATTCCTTGTCGCAGAAAAAGAATCGTGACAAGGAGCGTTGTTTTGTTGCAGAAGGAACAAAATGCGTGGTTGACACACTCGATTATTTTAAGGTTAGATATTTGTTTGCCACGTCTGATTGGGCGGACAGCGTCGGCTGTAGATTGCGTTGCCCCGTGACGGTCACAACCAAGGCTCAAATAGAGAGGATGTCGATGCTGAAAACGGCGACAGACGTCATCGCTGTTTATGAAATGCCATATGTCCAGATTGAGAAAGGCTTGGAGAAGCGTCTTGCATTAGTGCTTGATGGAATCCAAGACCCAGGAAACTTCGGAACCATATTGAGAATTGCCGATTGGTTTGGAATCAAAGACGTGTTTTGTAGCAAAGACACAGTGGATGTTTACAATCCAAAGACAGTGCAGGCTACGATGGGTGCTATTTCGCGTGTGAATGTCGTGTATTGCAATCTTCCGGAATTATTGGCTTCCCATAAGGATATGCCAGTTTACGGAACTTTGTTGGACGGAAACAATATTTACGAAACGCCATTGTCACAGTCGGGATTCATCGTCATGGGCAATGAAGGCAAGGGGATTTCGGAGGAGATAAGACGTCTTGTGACAGGAAAGTTGCTCATTCCGTCATATCCAATAGGCACTCCGACATCGGAATCGCTAAATGTGGGGATGGCGACAGCCATTGTTGTTGCAGAATTTAGAAGAAGAACAATGTAGTATGTGCTATGGCAAAGGATAAAATAGCGTTTTTTTGTAGCGATTGCGGATATGAGTCGCCAAAATGGGTGGGGAAGTGTCCGAATTGCGGAGCCTGGAACACTTTCGTCGAAGAGCGCGTTGTGCAGACTCGAGGCGGGAAATCGCTCCTCCCAGAAACAAAATTGGACTCGAAGCCACTTCGTTTGTCTGAAATCGAAGCTGGGGAGGAGAAGCGCATACAGATGCCGAGTGGAGAGTTGAACCGTGTGCTTGGCGGAGGTTTGGTGCAGGGTTCTATAATATTAATAGGAGGAGAGCCTGGGATCGGAAAGTCGACCCTCGTTTTGCAGAACGTAATACGCATTAGGAGCAGAAAGGTGCTCTATGTGTCTGGTGAGGAAAGCGCGCAGCAATTGAAGATGCGGGCTGACCGACTTGGTGCAGACGGAGGAGAGTGCTATATTGTTTGTGAAACGTCGTTGGAGAAGATATTTCAACACATAAAAAACAGCAATCCAGGAATAGTGGTCATCGACTCCATCCAAACTATTGCTTCCGACAATCTTGAATCTGTGGCTGGAAGTGTTAGCCAAGTGCGGGAATGTGCGGCGTCTCTTTTGAAATATGCCAAGGAGAGCGGAACACCAGTGGTGCTGATCGGGCATATCAACAAGGAGGGAAGTATAGCCGGGCCGAAGGTGCTTGAACACATTGTCGACGCCGTGCTGCAGTTTGAGGGCGACCGTCATTATATGTATCGGTTGTTGCGCTCGATAAAGAATAGATTCGGAAGCACGTCGGAAATGGGCATATATGAAATGACACAATCGGGATTGCGTGAAGTGGCAAATCCATCGGAACTGCTGTTGTCTGATAATGATTCAGACTTGTCGGGAGCTGCTATCGGTGTGACAGTGGAGGGGGCGCGTCCATTGCTCGTCGAATCGCAAGCGTTGGTAAGCACTGCTGCATACGGCACAGCGCAGAGGTCGGTGACTGGCTTTGATTCAAAGAGAATGAATATGTTGCTGGCAGTGCTGGAGAAACGGGTCGGTTTTAAATTGGCTTTGAAAGATGTGTTTCTCAATATTGCGGGGGGATTCAAGGTGAATGATCCGGCGCTTGACCTTGCTGTTATCAGCTCGATACTTTCGTCAAATGTCGATATGCCGATCGCAAAGACGGTTTGTTTGACAGGGGAAGTCGGATTGTCGGGGGAGATTCGCCCAGTCACCAGGATAGAACAGCGCATAATAGAGGCTAACAAATTAGGCTTTTCCACGATTTATGTGCCAAAGCACAATTTGAAAGGTGTGGATGTGTCTCAGTATAATGTGGAAGTTAAAGAAGTGGCGCGTGTAGAGGAAGTGTTCCGCTCGCTTTTCGGATAAATCAGAAATTAATATTCTCGAAATTTTTTTCTTCAGCCGTCTTTGATTAATTTTGTATGACATAAAAACGTATATAGACAACAAAAAAGAATAACAAGAGGATAAATATGAAAAATGAATTCAGAGATTTCGCAGTGAAACACATGGGACTCAACGGGCTCGCTGTTGACGACTATATGAACATCACCAGCAGCTATATCTCTCCGACTATTATTGAAGAACGTCAATTGAATGTGGCACAAATGGACGTGTTCTCACGATTGATGATGGATAGAATTATATTTTTGGGCACACAGATAGATGATTACACAGCAAATGTAATCCAAGCCCAGTTGCTTTATCTTGACTCTTCCGACCCGGGCAAGGATATCTCAATTTATATAAACTCTCCTGGTGGCTCTGTATATGCTGGACTTGGCATATATGACACTATGCAGTACATTTCGAGCGATGTCAAGACGATTTGCACAGGAATGGCGGCATCGATGGCTGCCGTGCTGCTTGTCGCTGGAGAAAAAGGCAAACGTTTTGCGCTTAACCATTCGCGTGTTATGATTCACCAACCGATGGGCGGTGCGCAAGGCCAGGCTTCCGACATCGAAATAACAGCGCGAGAGATTCAAAAATTGAAAAAAGAGCTGTATACAATCATATCGAATCATTCCGGAGTGCCATTCAAGAAGGTTGAAAAAGACAGCGACCGTGATTATTGGATGACATCGGCGGAGGCTAAGCAATATGGAATGATTGATGAAGTTTTGACAAGAGAGACCAAATAAAAACTAATGGCAAAAAAAAATTCTGGAACATCGACAATGCGGTGCAGTTTTTGTGGCCGCAGCCAAAGAGATGCGGCGCTGTTTATTCCAACAATTGACGGCAAGGGAGCTATCTGCGACAATTGTATCGAGCAGGCACATGCTATGATTTCGCAGTATATTGACACAAAGCCCATAAACGGCAAAAGCGGCAAATTCGACTTGGAAATGAAAAGTGTGCCGAAGCCAAAGGAGATTGTTGATTATTTGAATCAATATGTTATCGGTCAGGAACAGGCAAAAAAATACTTGTCGGTTGCTGTATACAATCACTATAAGCGTCTGCTTCAGCCTGTTGATGAAGACGGGGTGGAGATTGAGAAAAGTAATGTGATAATTGTTGGTCCTACTGGAACCGGCAAAACGTTGTTGGCAAAAACAATAGCGAAATTGCTTAATGTGCCGTTTGCAATTGTCGATGCAACCGTACTCACGGAGGCTGGATATGTTGGCGAAGACATTGAGAGTCTTTTGGTGCGTTTGTTGCAGGCTTGCGATTATGACGTGGCACAGGCTGAACGAGGCATCGTATTCATTGACGAGATAGACAAAATAGCAAGAAAGGGCGACAACCCGTCAATCACAAGAGACGTGAGTGGAGAAGGAGTGCAGCAGGGGCTTTTGAAGTTGCTCGAAGGCTCTGTGGTCAACGTGCCACCACAAGGCGGAAGGAAGCATCCGGAGCAAAAGATGATTCCTGTCGACACAAAAAACATCCTGTTTATCTGTGGCGGCGCTTTTGAGGGAATTGAGCGTAAGATTGCCCAGCGCCTTAACACATATGTGGTTGGTTTCGGAACTGACAATGTGGAGCGCAAGCAGAAACGGGAAAATCTGATAAACTACGTAGCGCCACAAGACTTGCGGTCATTCGGACTAATTCCTGAGATTATAGGTCGATTGCCGATATTGACCAATCTTGAGCCATTGGACCGCAATGCGTTGCGGAGAATCCTCTCGGAACCGAAAAATGCCATAATAAAACAGTATCAGAAATTGTTTGAAATGGATGGCGTCAAGCTAGTTTTTGAGAAAGATGCTCTTGACCTTATTGTTGATAAATCAATAGAATATAAACTTGGCGCGCGCGGACTTCGCTCGCTGACGGAAACCATTGTGGTCGACGCAATGTATGAAAGTCCGTCGTCAAAGAAAAAAGAGTTTGTAGTTACCAGAGAATATGCATTGGAGAAGCTTAACAAGGCAAATTTAGATCTCCTTGTGTGAAAATATAGCGAAAACATTTTGCAAATTGTCGATAGGTCCTTAACTTTGTAAGTAAAGCAAACCTCTAATTATTATGGCAGTCAAAACTGATTTAAAAGCCGAACTGAAAAACTATTTCGGATTCGACAACTTTAAAGGCAATCAAGAAGCGATAATAGAAAATCTGATGGCCGGCAATGACACGTTTGTGCTTATGCCTACAGGCGGCGGCAAGTCGCTATGCTATCAATTGCCATCCTTGCTGATGGACGGCACTGCAATTGTCATATCGCCATTAATCGCCTTGATGAAGAATCAGGTAGACGCTATGCGCAATTTTGGAGAGGACGACGGAATAGCTCATTTCTTGAACTCTTCATTGAACCGTGCTGCAATAGAGAAAGTTAAGTCGGACATTGTGTCGGGCAAAACGAAATTATTGTACGTCGCACCGGAGTCACTGACAAAAGAGGAGAACATAGAATTCTTATCGACGGTGTCGATTTCATTCTACGCAGTCGACGAGGCGCATTGTATATCGGAATGGGGACACGATTTTCGGCCAGAGTACAGACGAATCAGACCGTTGATAAATCAGATAGGCAACCGTCCGGTCATTGCTTTGACAGCCACTGCTACGCCAAAGGTGCAGCATGACATACAGAAGAATTTGGGAATGCTGGATGCTAAAGTGTTTAAATCATCATTCAACAGGCCAAATCTATATTATGAAGTGCGTCCGAAGACCAAGAACGTTGACAAGGACATCATAAAATTCATAAAAAGTCATGAGGGCAAATCGGGAATAATATATTGCCTGAGCAGAAAAAAAGTGGAAGAGTTGACAGAGACATTGATTGTCAACAACATCAAAGCATTGCCATACCATGCTGGCATGGACAGCGCGCAACGCAGTGCCAACCAGGATGCCTTTCTGATGGAGACTGTCGATGTCATCGTGGCAACGATTGCTTTTGGTATGGGTATTGACAAACCGGATGTGCGTTTTGTAATACATTATGACATCCCCAAAAGTTTGGAGGGGTATTATCAAGAAACCGGACGCGCGGGACGTGACGGCGGCGAAGGTTTGTGTGTCGCATTCTATACCAACAAGGACTTGCAGAAACTGGAGAAGTTTATGCAGGGCAAGCCAATTGCAGAACAGGAAATTGGCAAGCAGTTGCTTTTGGAAACGGCGGCATATTGTGAATCATCTGTGTGCCGGCGAAAGTCGTTGCTTTATTATTTTGGAGAGGAATATCAAGAAGACAATTGCGGAAACTGTGACAACTGTTTAAATCCTAAGAAAAAAGTGGAAGCAAAAGATGAACTTTGTGCGGTAATTGAGACCGTCTTGGCATTGAAAGAAAAATTTAAATCAGACTATGTTATTAATGTCATGCTCGGAAAATCGACCGCCGAAATAAAATCATATTTACACGATCAATTGGAAGTGTTCGGCTGCATGGAGGCTGACACCGATAAATTTTTAGGCGCGGTGATTCATCAAGCAATCATTGCTGGATATCTTGACAAGGAAATTGAAAACTATGGGTTGCTGAAAGTGACAAAAGCTGGGCACTCGTTTTTGAAGAATCCAAAGTCGTTTAAGATTGTTGAAGACAAGGAATTCAACGAAGATGATGAAGATGTTACTATAAAATCGGGCGGAGTTTGCGCCGTCGACCCAGAATTGTACTCCATCCTTAAAGATCTTCGCAAAAAGATTGCCAAGAAGTTGGAGTTGCCGCCGTATGTAATCTTTCAAGACATCTCGTTGGAGGCTATGGCTACAACATATCCAATCACAATGGAAGAACTTCAAACTATACAAGGCGTTGGCGCCGGAAAGGCGAAACGCTATGGAGCGGACTTCTTGAAAGTTATAAAGGCCCATGTCGAGGAAAACGATATTGAACGTCCGGAAGACCTGCGGGTGAGGAGCGTTGCAAACAAAAGCAAGCTTAAAATATCAATCATTCAGGGTATTGACCGTAAGATTGCACTTGATGAGCTTGCGGAGTCTAAGGGGTTGGAATTCGATGAATTGTTGGATGAAGTGGAGGCAATTGTATACTCTGGGACAAAAATAAACATCGATTATTTCCTGGACGAGGTGATGGATGAAGATCACTTGGACGACATTTTTGAATATTTCAAAGAAAGCGAGAGCGACGATTTGGAATTGGCGATAAATGAACTTGGCGGAGACTATACTGAAGAAGAAATCCGGTTGGTTCGCATTAAGTTTATTTCTGAAATGGGCAACTAAGTCTATGGAGGTTGTTTATGAAGATAATCATCTGATAGTGGTGAATAAAGCCGCAGGTGAAATCGTGCAAGGCGATAAAACAGGCGACAAACCACTGTCTGAGATGGTTAAAGATTATCTGCGCGAAAAATATAACAAGCCAGGCAATGTGTTTTGTGGCGTGATTCACCGGCTTGACCGTCCGGTGAGCGGGCTTGTCGTATTCGCCAAAACAAGCAAAGCGTTGGCGCGGATGAACGAGATTTTTCAGAATCGGAAAGTGAAAAAAACATATTGGGCAATCTCAAGAAATTTGCCGCCAAGAGCGGAAGATACGTTGGTTGACTATCTGACACCTCGGGAACGCAATAACAAAACGTATGTCAGCCGCACGCCTGCCGACGGGGCGCAGAAAGCTGTGCTTGACTACAAATTGTTGGCAAAAACTGATTATTACTGCCTGCTTGAAGTGAATCTTCACACTGGAAGGAAGCATCAGATACGCGCACAATTATCGGCTATGGGATGTCCGATCCGTGGAGATTTAAAATATGGTGACCGACGGAGCAATCCCGACGGTGGCATATCATTACAGTCGCATAGAATCGTATTCGAGCATCCTGTGTCAAAAAAAATAATCGATTTGGTTGCGCCAATACCAAACGACAACCTGTGGCGGGCGTTGGCTGCAAATCTATGATTGCTTTATGCGGATAGCCTTTGGAAATCAAACCCGGAAGGTTGCTTATTTATCCCAAATCCGGTCATTAGAAAAAAACTTGTCATTTTCTAATGACCGCCATTAGAAAAACTGCTTTACATATGCTTGATTCATAAATATTCACTAACTTTAACACGAAAAAAGTATATGTTCCGATGCGAAACTGTGACATAAAGTTCGTAAATAAGGAAATAACACCTTTTGGTGGTCTTTCCCTGTTCTTCAAAATGCTTGAGAAATGCCATTTTGAAGAGTATGTTATGCAAAGTGGTGTACCTCTTCAAGGTTCCAACCGTGGCTACAAACCAATCCAGCTGATATTGGGATTGTTTGCAGGTGTGTGGTGTGGCGCAAGTTGCTTTGGACATCTTGACGTGGTGCGTTATGACGCTGCACTATGTGACCTATTAGGGTGGAAACGCGGAGCAGATAATCGTGCATACCAGCGCTATCTCAACAAATTCTCCCAAGCTGTCAACCAACGTGTTTTCGGAAATTTGTTCCGTTGGTTTTTCTCAGAATTGAAGTTCGACAACTACACCCTGGACTTCGATTCAACAGTAATGGCCTGTAAGGGAAGTCAGGAAGGAGCAGCCAAAGGATACAACCCCAAACGTCCTGGACGACTCTCGCATCATCCTCTCCTTGCATTCGTTTCCGATGTGAGGATGATAGCAAATTACTGGCTACGTCCAGAACACGTCTGCAAGTACCAATTATCTGTCATTTCTTGAGGACACACTCTCAAAACTTGAAGGCAAACGTATCGGACTTGTCTGCATGGATAGTGGATTCTTTGCAAATGAAATACTCGACTATCTGGAAAACAAAGAGTTACACTACATCATAGCTTGCCGTTTCAATAATCGCATAAAGTACAGTCTTACCCATGACCGCAAATGGATAGAGTTGGCAGACGGATTGGAAATATCCGAAACCACCTATCAGGCAAACGGTTGGAGAAGGCAAGACGCATTGTGATGGTCAGGCAAGAAATAGACAAGCGCCCCAAAGCTGCAGGAAAGCAAATCAGACAACTGGAGCTTTTTGAGGATGGAGAAGATTTTGGAAAATACCGATACGGTTGCTTTGTAACAGACCTTGAACTGCCAGCCAAATTATATGATTCATATCGCGGAAGGGCGGATTCTGAGAACAGGATAAAGGAACTGAAGAATGATTTCTCCATCGATGATTTTGTCACAAATAACTTCTGGGCGACAGAGGCATGTGGAAATTTCATTGTAATGGCATATAACTTCATGTCGCTGTTCAGACATGCACTGATTAATTCCAACAAAAAGAAGTTTCTGAAGGCTATCCGATACGAGTTGATATCGACACCAGCCTATCTGGGGAGGACAAAAGACAAGCACATCCTATATTTGTCCAGATCATTAAAAACACGACAATCATTCTTGTCTATATAGGAAAAATTAAAAAGATTTCTCTTTGCCGTACGACACAGAGAAATCCTAATTGACCGATTTGGGTTTATACAGAACACTGTCTTGTGAACCGAATTTATTTACTACTTTTGCGGCATGATTGTGTGTGTTCGCTCCAATCGAAATGTCTTGGTCGAGTGGCTTGATTTTATTCATAACTTTTTGATTATCAACTGTAAAGTCACTAAGAATCTGCCATTCGACCTATTTATTTAAGTACTTATTTCCTGACTTTGACAGATTTTGAACGCTAATTTTGTATTTATCTATAAATTAGGTAGATATGATTTTTTAAGCATCCATTTTGGGTGTCCCGCGCGGTAATTTTGTATCTTTGGACCATGTTTATCCGAAGAAAACGCAATAAAAGCGGTACGTATAGCGTGCAGGTGATCTCCAAATTTGACGGCAGGTACAAACTGGAGATGTCTTTTGGCTCGTCGTCAGACGAAAAGATTCTGAAAGATTTGGAATATCGAGCATCGGAGTGGATTGCACAGTACAGAGGGCAGACGGTAATTGATTTTTCCGATTCGGGGTGCAATGAGGACCTTCGGCTCACGACCGAGGGTGTTCTTGACGCTATTGACAAGGTCCTTCTTAACGGACCGCACCTGATTCTCAGCCGCATTTATGACTCCATCGGTTTTGACCGCATAGAGGACGGGATGCTTCGTGAGCTCGCAATAGCCAGAGTGTGTGAGCCTATGAGCAAACTGGCTACAATAGGCTATCTGAAGCGCCGTTTCGACAAGGATGTGGCCCTCCATGACGTTTATCGCTATATGGATAAACTGTACAGGACGCAGCGGGATCTCATCCAACAAATCAGTGTCGACCACACACGCAAGATACTTGGCTGGCGAATAGGCATAGTGTTTTATGATGTCACAACCCTGTATTTTGAGACTTCAAGGGAGGACGGCCTGCGAGCGCCCGGCTTTTCGAAAGACGGGAAAACCTCGGAATCGCAGGTTGTGCTCGGCCTCCTTGTCAGCCGCAACGGATACCCGTTATCCTATAGTCTGTTTAACGGTTCTCAGTTTGAGGGAAGAACGATGCTTCCCATTGTTGACGACTTCGTGCAGCGGTTCAATCTGACGGATTTCGTTGTTGTATCGGATGCGGGACTGATGTCGAGGAAGAACATCGCCCTGCTAAAATCTGCGGGATATAAATTCATTCTCGGGGGACGAATCAAGAAGGAGGCGGAATCCGTAAAGGATTGGCTTTTCTCCTTGAAAAAGGTGAACGGCTGCGTTCATCAGAAGCCAATGGCCAACGGAGAGAGGCTCATTGTCGGTTATTCCGAGAAGAGAGCAGAAAAGGATGCCCTTAACCGTAAAAAAGGCATTGACCGACTGGAGAAGGCGTACAAAAGCGGCAAGGTAAGCAAGAGGAACATCAACCAGCGCGGCTACAATAAATTCCTCAAGATCGAAAACGACGTCGCCGTGTCAATCGATTATGGAAAGATAGGGGAAGACGCACAATGGGATGGATGGAAAAGTTATGTCACCAACACCGACTTCCCCCCAGAAGAGGTAATCAGCCTTTACAGAGAACTTTGGGTGGTGGAGCGGGCTTTCCGTATCTCGAAAGGCACATTGGAGATGCGTCCGATATTCCATTTCACCGAGAAACGTATAGAATCGCACGTTTGTATATGCTTTGTGGCATACAAACTTTACAAGGAGTTGGAGAGGGTTATACAAATGATGAATCTTGGCCTAAGCGTTGATGCCGTAATTGATATTGCCAAGACTGTTCCGACGTTAGTATTGGAATTACCAGACGGACAAATGATAACTCGCACGATTTTCAACACCCGGGATCAACAATTAATCAGACCTCTTTTCCCAAATTCTTGATTTGGGTGTCCCATTGTCGAAGTCAGGAGACTGTCAAGATTGTTAGATAGTCAGGGATGCTTGATTGAATGAAAAAGGCTGGACTCCAATCGGAATCCAGCCTTTTCCATTATCATTTGTCGTCGTCGGAGAAATACGACTCCTCAAGATTGCTCTCATTTCGGCGTACGCGTTCGTTCCAATACTTTCGCGATTGCTTCTCGAAAGCGAACATATTGACGGTGCCTTCAATTGTGGCTTCAAACGTCAAACTGTTTTTCACTCCAATCTTTCCAGCCTCAAGCGCTGCATCCTGGTTTGCACCGATGTAGGTGAACACCCAGCCCTTTTTGCACAGGCGGTCAATCAGTTTCTTCACCGATGCGCCGTCCCACTCGATGGAGTCGTTTTCATAGCCGTCGGTGATGATTGTTACAAGCACCTTGTCCTCCTTGCCTTTGCTTTTTTCAAGGTCGGTGACCGATGTGCCGATGGCGTCGTATAGGGCAGTCATTCCGCGGAGCGTGTAATCGTTGGGGGTGAGAGGCGATGTCTGCTCGGCAATGGTGTTGCGGTAGGCATATTGCAGAGGCTCCCCCGCTGGCGAAGGAGAGCACGGTGACCGACTGCTCGATTTTGTCGCTCTTTTGGGCTTCCTCGCGGATGGTTGACAGCGTTTCGTTGATACCGGCAAGCGCTTGTTCGTAGATTGACGTCATTGATCCCGATGCGTCGACGATGATGAGATTGTGTACTTTAAATTGTGCCATGATTTTGATGTGTTTAGTAGTTAACAATGCTTGGTTGTGTAATTTTGACGCAAATATAAAGACGAAGAAACAAACAACAAAACTTAATGTGTAAAAAGTACGCAAATATGCCGATTTTTAACTTTTGTTTGCGTATCAATGACACAATCGTGCGTTTTTGTCGGAAAATAGGCTTAAATTTGTATTGTTGAAAAATAAGGGGTAGAAAATGTACAGTTATGAATATCCACATCCGGCTTTGACCACCGACTGCGTTGTGTTCGGATTCGACGGCTCTGGGCTGAATCTGTTGCTTGTAGAGCGAGGGTTGAAGCCGTATAAAGGCAAATGGGCTTTGCCGGGCGGCTTTGTGAGAATTGACGAGACGCTGGAAGAAGGAGCATTGCGCGAGTTGCGCGAGGAAACAGGAGTGATGGATATCTATATCGAGCAGCTGCAGGCATTCAGCCGTGTGGACCGCGACCCTCGCGAGCGTGTGGTTACGGTGGCGTTTCTTGCATTTGTGCGTCAGGAAGGCTATGAGGTCATAGCCGGTGACGATGCCGCCAAGGCACAGTGGTTTCCGGTGGATATGTTGCCTGATTTGGCATTCGACCATAGCGAGATTGTACGTGTGGCACTCGACAAACTGCGGTGGAAAATCACCTATGAGCCGTTGGCATTCCGTTTGCTCAACAAAGAGTTTACGATGACACAGGTGCAGACCATCTACGAGGCGGTGCTCGGGCAGAAGTTCGACCGTCGAAACTTTTACAAGAAGATGACCGCCATGGGCTACATTGTGGCAACAGATGGTGTGGGGCGGCGAAACTACGAAGCGTTCGATATTCTTAATGAGTATTGTTGCGAAAAAATGCCGGTGTTGGCAGCGTGCGCGCCGCGCGGCAGCGGGCGTCCGGCTACGCTCTACACATTTGACGAGGCTAAATATAGGGAGCAGATAAACAATAAAAATGTTTTGTGATGGAAGAATACCATGTGAAAATAACCGTTGAGCGCGGCGGTGAAAGCCAGTGTGTCAACACGACGGCGAAGACGGCGATTTACCTGTCGGTGCTCGGTTTTGTTCTGGTTGGCATCCCGTATGTCGGATGGCCATACCTCGCATTGTGTTTCATTGTTGCAATCAAGGCGTTGAGGCGCAAGCCGCGAGGATTGGCACTGTTGGCGTTGCTGATCGACTCCCTTTGTCTTTTCGTGAAATACATTATTGCCGTTTCATCGCAGCTCTCGATTTTAACAGGACACTAATGATATTGACAATGAAAAATAGCAATCTGAAAGATAGGATGCTTGGATGTTTGTTTGGTCAGGCCATTGGAGATGCTCTTGGTCTCGGTTCTGAATTTATGGACAAAAATGAAGTAATCAAGTATTATCCCGATGGGCTGAGGTATTACAGTCAGATTATTAAAGACGTGCATAGAAGCCGATGGGCAAAAGGGTCGTGGACAGATGACACGGATATGATGTTGTGCATACTTGATGGATTTGAGAATGGAAAATTCAATGTTCGTCGTGTTGCCTCCAATTTTAAGGATTGGTTTAATGGAGACCCTTTGGGAATTGGAAAACATACCAATAATGTATTGTGCATGGGCGACTATGTTGAACAGCCTGAAATGTGTTCAAAGCTGTGGTGGAATATATCTCGCCAGAAAAGTGCGGCAAATGGCGCATTGATGAGAACATCAGTAGTCGGATTGGCAACAAGTGATATCGAAGAACAAGCTATAGCAATTTGCAAACTAACTCATTATGATCCTCGCTGTGTAGGGTCGTGCGTGATAGCAACTGCCATAATCAACAATCTGGTGTGGAATGAAGATTTGTTGTCGTACGATGATATAAAGTCTATCGCTCGGAAATATGATGACCGGATTATCGAATGGATAGATGCTGCATATAACAGCCAGAATATATCCATGCTTGACTTGGATGAACCTTATTCAATGGGATACACACTTCGCACCCTTTCCGCTGCTTTATGGTGCTATTGGCACTCTCCGTCGTTTGAGGAAGGCCTGTTTTCGGTCGTGAACGAAGGCGGTGATGCCGATACGAATGCAGCTGTTGCTTGTGCCATTCTCGGTGCGAAATTCGGTTATGATGTCATACCTAAATACTATATAGAGAATCTGCACAATGAGCCAATGTATCGAAATGTAGTTCAAAATTTTATAAATCAGGTTCTCAACGCAGAAAGGGAGATTGGTTAAGCTGTAAAGGCAGAATTCATAATTGCCAATGGATATGATTGCTCTCAGCCGCATAAAAATGGATAATAATAAACATGAAATGACGACGGTTACTCTGAATGTGAAAAGGACGGGTAGATAAAGCGGAGGCGTCAAAAACGCATCTTTTTTCATACAATAACCAGTCGGCGGGGAGTAATTCCGATAAATATGTGTAAATTTGTGTGTGAATAAAAGGATATAACTATGTTTTCAGGAATAGTAGAGACTGCAGCCACAGTGGTTGCGCTGAGAAAAGAAGGCGGCAATCTGCACATCACAATGAAGTGCGACTTTGCCCCGGAGTTGAGAATAGACCAGTCGGTAGCCCATAATGGCGTATGCCTCACGGTGGTCGACCTTCCTGGCGACGGCACGTTTACCGTCACGGCGATTCAGGAGACGCTCGACCGCTCAAACCTCGGGTTGCTGCAGGTTGGCGACCTTGTCAACCTTGAGCGTTGCATGCCGATGAACGGACGTCTTGACGGCCACATCGTGCAGGGGCACGTAGACCAGACCGCAGTGTGCTGCGAGGTGCGCAACGTTGAGGGCAGCCGCTATTTCAAGTTTGCTTACGACGTTGATGCCGAAATGGCGCGCAAGGGCTATGTCACAGTAGAGAAAGGCTCCGTCACAGTCAACGGCGTCAGCCTTACGGTGTGCAATTCCCAGCGCGACAGTTTTGAGGTGGCAATAATCCCCTACACCTTTGAGCATACCAATTTCTGCCGCATAAAGGAGGGTACGGTTGTAAATATAGAATTTGACATCATCGGCAAGTATCTCAGCCGTTTGATGGAGTTTTCAAAATAAGCGATGACCGATTTTTATAAACTTGTTGACGAGCGTCAGAGCGACCGTGGCTACGACACGGAGCGCAGTGTGCCGCGCGAGGCGGTGATGCGCATTGTCGACGCAGCCCGCCGGGCGCCGTCGGCATGCAATTCCCAGCCGTGGCATTTCATCGTGGTCGACAAGCCGGAACTTTGCGCAGAAGTGGCAGATGCCCTGACGTCCATAGGAATGAACAAGTTTGCCTCACAGGCTCCATGCTTCATCGTATTGGTGCAGGAGGCGCCCAATTTCACCGCCCGTCTTGGCGGATGGATAAAGAACAAGCATTTTCCGCTCATCGACTGCGGCATAGCAGCGTCGTATCTCACCCTCGCAGCCGCAGATGAAGGCCTTGGCTCGTGCATGATGGGATGGTTTGACGAGAAGCGGCTGAAACGGTTGCTTGGAGTGCCGCGCAGCCGGCGAGTGCTGCTTGTGGTGTCGCTGGGCTACAGCACTCAGCCGTTGCGTCAGAAACAGCGTCGCGCGCTCGATGCCGTGATGGGCGACAATAAATATTGACTATGCAGAAGAAGCTGAAAAGTTGGATAGAGGCAACCCGACTGCGCACATTGCCCGTGTCGACGGCAGGAGTGGTTGTAGCGTCGGGCTGTGCCTATAACGACGGCTCGTTCAGGTGGCAGCCGGCGTTGTTGTGCTTTCTTTTTGCCGTATTGGCACAGGTGGCGTCAAATTTCGCCAACGAATATTTCGACTATGTCAACGGTTCAGATAAAAAAGGACGCGAAGGCTTCCGCCGCGGTGTCACCGAAGGCGACATCACGCCGCGGGCAATGCTGTGCGCCACGTTTGGCACCCTTGCCGCCGCCTGCGCCGTGGGCTGCTGCCTGATTCCGTTCGGAGGCTGGCAGCTGATACCGATAGGCGTTGTAATCGCTGTTTTCGCACTCGCCTACAGCGCCGGACCCTATCCGCTGTCGCGCGTCGGACTTGGCGATGTCGCGGTGTTTGTGTTCTTCGGCTTTGTACCTGTTTGCCTTACATATTATGTGCAGACAGGCGAGATTACCGGCAATGTGGCCGCTGCATCGGCAGCCGTGGGGCTGATGGGATGCAACGTGTTGATTGTGAATAACTACAGGGATATGGAGGATGACCGTGAGGCTGGCAAACGCACCACTGTGGTGCGCTTTGGACGCCGCGCCGCCGCCATTGCCTACCTCTTGTTCGGAATTGCCGCCGTTTGGCTGACAGCACCGTTGTGGGCAGAGAAGTTCTGGATATTTTTCATAGCACCCGCGATTTATTTGTGCTTGCATTACTCCACGTGGCAACGCATCCGCCGCAGCCGTGGCGCAGCGTTGAATCCGCTGCTTGGCGCCACCGCCCGCAATATGCTGGTGTATTCGTTGTTGTTGCTTGCGGTGTGTTTGATATAGCATTATGACAGAATCCGGTTATATGCCCGACGACGCAGCCTCATTCTACGAACAGCTGGAAACGCTGCTCGACAGTGGTTGGGAAATCCGTAAAAAATATGACGCGCTGCGCGACGCGTTCAAACGCGCAATCAATCAGGAAGTGGGCTTGACCAACCTGAATTTCTCGGGAACATTTGCCAAATTGGACTATCTGATAAAGGAAAAAGGCATTTCCGAGGCAGAGTCGGTGCGTCTGCACGGCACTCGCCGCACACTCAACACCCTTTCTGAAATTTCCGACTGGCAATTGCAAGATTCAATCGGCAGCGATGTGAAGTCGGCGGCGATGCTTGTTGAGGCGCTGCTTGG
>ENA-OPFG01000753-OPFG01000753.1-human-gut-metagenome-genome-assembly--contig:-NODE-753-length-19783-cov-2.113240_pt1 | contig 19783 bp, 19 predicted proteins | sample MGYA00241304_ERZ501542 | MGnify/ENA primary metagenome ERZ501542 (study PRJEB25962, sample SAMEA2042427) | human gut metagenome | biome: human gut; feature: human-associated habitat; material: faeces...
TTAAATTTTTATTTTCTTCTAATGCCAATTTTATTTTGTGACTTACCACTTGTTCTAGTTCTGAATAATCTTCTTTGGTATTTACTATAATAGAATCTATTTTTTCACTTGGTAAATCTAGCATTATTTTTTCAACTATACTTGGACTTGTATATAATAATTGTGACTTACTATCTGATTTTTTAAATTTTTGATATATGTCTTTCCATTGCTCTTGAAGCTTTTGTAAATCTTCAATTATAATTTCATTTTCTTTTTTTTCAGCTACTGTTCTTATTATTGCTCCCATATTTTCTTGTAAATTTTCTTTTACAAGTTTTATTAATCTATTTTTTTCTGTTTCGTCTTGTATTTTTTGAGATACTGTTACGATAGTTGTTTGAGGTAATAAAATTACATATTTTCCTGTAAGTTTTATATGTGTTGTTGTTCTTGCACCTTTTTTATCATTACTATCTTTTTGAACTTGTACTAACAATTTTTGTTTTGGTTTTACAAGGTCTTTTATTTTCTTTTCTTCTTTTCTTTCAATTTTTTCATCGATTTGTGGCATTATATCTCTTACATGTATGAAACTATTTTTTTCTGTTCCTATATCAATAAAAGCTGCTTGCATACCTGGAATTATATCTTTTACAATTCCAACATATATATTCCCTTCATTTCTTTCATGTTTGTTTTCTTTGTTTTCTTCATATACTTCTATCAATTTTCCATTTTCAATAACACCTATTGTTTTTTTCTCTTCTTCTTTGTCAATAATTATTTCTATCATTTTGTTTTTTCTCCTTATTCATACTGTACTTAATTATACTTGTTCATTGCAGAGTCAACACCATTTCTTAATATTTCCTCTACTGCTTTTTGGGCTTTTTCTATTCCTTCATCTAGTCTTTTTAAATCTTCTTCTGGGATTGCACCTATTACATAATTTATTTCATCATCTTTATGAATTGGTCTTCCTATTCCAACTCTTATTCTTGGAAATTCTTCTGTTCCAATCATCTGTATAATGCTTTTCATTCCGTTATGTCCACCTGCACTACCTTTTTTTCTTATTTTTATTTTTCCAGGTTCTATATCCATATCATCATATATTACTAATATTTTTTCTTTTTCTATTTTATAAAAATCTACTACTTCTTTAACACTATTTCCACTTAAGTTCATATATGTTTGTGGTTTTAATAATATTACTTTTTCTTTTTCTATCATTCCACTTCCATATAATGCTTGAAATTTGTTTTGTTTTACCTCAATATTATATTGTTGCGAAATTTTATTTATTGTATTAAATCCCATATTATGTCTTGTTTTACTATATTCTTCTTCTGGATTTCCTAATCCTACAATTAAATACATATTTTCCTCTTTTCTTTACGTATTCTATTTTACTATTTTTTTGCATTTTTTTCAAGTATTTCTGAATAACAAATAAAAAAAGGTGACACCTGCCACCTTTTTTATTTGCAATCATACCAGTTTGTAGCTTCTGAAACTTCTGCTATAAGTGGTACTCTTAATTTTATTGCATTTTCCATTTTTTCTTTTAAAATATCTTTTACTTCATCAACTTCTTCCAATGCTGTTTCTATCATCATTTCATCATGTACTTGTAATACTATTTTAGATTTCATATTTCTTGATTTTAATTCTTTCATAACATTAATCATTGCTATTTTCATTATATCTGCTGCTGTTCCTTGAATTGGTGTATTCATTGCTACTCTTTGTCCAAATTGTCTTACCATATAATTATTTGATTTTAATTCTGGTATATATCTTCTTCTTTTAAATTCTGTTTCAACATATCCTTTTTCTTTTGCACTTTCTACAATATTTTCCATAAATTTCTTTATTCCAGAATACATTTCCAAATATTGGTCTATATATTGTTTCGCTTTTTTTCTTGATATATGTAATTGCTCTCCTAATCCAAAATCACTTATACCATAAACAATTCCAAAGTTTACTGCTTTTGCATTACTTCTTTGTTCTTTTGTTACTTCATCTATTGGAATATTAAATACTTTTGATGCGGCTTGCCTATGTATATCTTCTCCATTTATAAATGCTTGTACCATATGTTCATCATTTGAAATATGTGCTAATACTCTTAATTCAATTTGTGAATAATCTGCATCTATATAAATATAATTTTCTGCTGGTTTGAATGCTTTTCTTAATTGTTTTCCTAATTCAAATCTTGTTGGAATATTTTGAAGATTTGGTTCTGTTGAACTTATTCTTCCTGTCGCTGTTATTGTTTGATGAAAAAATGAGTGTATTCTTTTTGTTTTTGGGTTTATATATGGTTTAATTCCTTCTACATATGTTGAATTTAGTTTCATTAATTGTCTATATTCTAATATTTTTTCTATTACAGGATGTTCTTCTACTAATTTTTCTAATACATCTACATCTGTTGAATATCCACTCTTAGTCTTTTTTACTACTGGTAATTTTAATTTTTCAAATAACATTTCTCCAAGCTGTTTTGTTGAATTTATATTAAACTCTTCACCACATAATTCATATATTTCTTTTGTTAATATTTCTAATCTTTCTTTTAATTGATCACCATACTTATTTAATTCATCAATATCTAAATACATACCATTCCATTGCATTTCAGCTAATACTTCTACTGTTGGCATATCTATATTTTCAAATAATTCTAAACAATCTATTTCTTTTAGTTTATTTATTGTAACTTCTGATAATTCAAATATTTCTTTTGCATATATTCCTGCTTTTATTTTTGAAGTATTATCTGCGTTTTCATCACTCATATTCTCAAATAATGATGTTTGTTTATTGCTTTCTTGTATTCCTTGTGCTTCTAATAATTCATCATTATCCATTTCTAAATATTCCCTAACAATTATATCTATTTCATACTTGCTTGTTGGATCTAATATATATGCTGCAATTTTTGCATCATATACTATGTTTTTCATTGTTATTCCAATTTGTTTTAATAAAATATAGTCTTGAGCTAAATTATATCCATATTTTTCTATTTTTTCATCTTCAAAAACTTTTTTTAATTTTTCTTCAAAGTCTTGCGTTTTTTGCATATAATATATATTTTTTTTATTATATATTGCAATTCCTATTATATCTTTTTTTATAATATCTTCTTCATTTGAATTGTCTTGTAAATCTAAATAATAATATAATTTTCCATCTAAATTTGGTATTTCTGTTATATCTTTAACTTCTATTTTTACATTTTCTTTTTCTGTTTGTTCAACTATTCCAGCAGTCCTTAGTCCAAATCTATCAATATATCTTTGAAAACGTAGTTCTTCAAAAATTTCTAATACTTTTGCTTTATCCCATTCTTCTACTTTTAAATTTTCTAATGTATCTTCCAATGGTACATTTGTATCTATTTCTCCAAGTGTTCTTGAAAGTTCTGCCATATCTTTATTTGCAACAATATTTTCTTTTTGTTTTCCTTTTAAATCATCTTCATCTTTTTCTATTTTTTCATATAATTCTTTTACAGAATGATATTTTTGAATTAATGACACTGCTGTTTTTGGTCCTATTCCTGGAACTCCTGGAATATTGTCAGATGTATCTCCTTGCAACGCTTTTACTTCTATTAATTGTACAGGTTCTAATCCATATTCTTCAAGAACTTTTGCTCTATTATAATTTTCTGTTTCTGTTTTTCCTGCTTTTGTTCTTGGAATTCTTATTGTTATATTATCACTTGCTAATTGAAATGTATCTCTATCTCCTGAAAGTATTGTAACTTCTAGTCCTTGCTTTTCTCCATATTTTGCAAGTGTACCTAAAATATCATCACCTTCATATCCTTCTTTTTCAATAATATCTATATTCATTGCTCTTAAAACATCTTTTATTACTGGCATTTGTTCTGCTAGTTCATCTGGCATTCCATGTCTATTTGCTTTATATCCTTCAAATAGTTCTTTTCTTTTTAATTTTCCTTTTAGGTCAAATGCAACAGCTATATACTCTGGTTTTATATCATCTATTATATTAAACAATATTGCTAAAAATCCATATACTGCATTTGTGTATTTTCCATCTTTTGTTGTTAGCATTTTGCTTCCCATTATTCCATAAAATGCTCTATTCATTATGCTATTTCCGTCTATTAATACTAATTTATCCATCGGCATTTCCTCTCTTCTGTTTGATGTTTTTCTTGAACAACTATATCATATTAGATATAATTTATCAATAAAAAAGAAACATGAAATTTAATTTTCATGCTTCTTTTTGTAAAAATTATTCATTTACTGTTGTTTCTTCAACAGGGTAAACACTAACTTGTTTTTTGTCTTTACCTTTTCTTTCAAATTTTACTGTTCCATCAACTAATGCAAATAGTGTATCATCACTACCTTTTCCAACATTAACTCCTGGATGTACTTTTGTTCCTCTTTGTCTTATTAGAATATTTCCTGCTAAAACAAATTGACCATCAGCTCTCTTGACACCAAGTCTCTTAGATTCACTATCTCTACCGTTCTTGATACTACCTTGACCTTTTTTATGTGCCATGATTTTCACTCCTTTCAGCTTTTAATCTAATCTGATTTCTCTTCCAGATTGCCTTATATGAATTTCTTCATTATATTACTATTATTAAAATCACTATTTATAACTAAGCTTCAACTTTTTCTGTTTTTTCAGCTTTTGCTGCTGTTTTCTTTGCAGCTGTTTTTATTCCTGTAATTTCAACTTTAGTGTATGGTTGTCTATGTCCTTGTTTTGTTCTTTCATTTTTCTTAGCTTTCATTTTGAAAACTATGATTTTTTTAGCTTTTCCGTGTGCTACAACTTTTCCTTCAACCTTTACACCTTTAACATAAGGATTTCCAACTTGTACTTTTCCATCATCAGATACTAATATTACTTTATCAAAAGTAACTTTTTTTCCTTCTGCTGTATCTAATTTTTCGAAGAATACTACATCTCCTTCTGCTACTTTGTATTGTTTTCCACAACTTTCAATTACTGCGTACATTTAAAATGCACCTCCCTTATTTGTATACTCGCTAATCCTTAAAAAAGGTAGTTATTTTTTTCATAACATTTGCTTACCTTGACTAAGCGGATTACAGTTAAATATTTTAACATATATATCCAGCTTTGTCAATTGTTTTCAACATTTTTTTATTTTTCTTCTTGATTTTCTATTTTCTCACTATTCATATGACTAATTATTGTAATAATTCCACTTACTAATACAAGTAAATAGAAATTAATCCCTCTATTTAATAATACTGCACTACTCATTATATTTTCTGGATAAATATTTCTAAATATTTCTGTAAATGCTCCTTCTGTTACTCCAACTGCCCCAGGTGATGGTATACCAGATACTGTTGCATATAGTACTGCTTGTAATGATGTTAATCTTAAAATATTATATTGTGAAAATCCTAGTGCTCTGTATGTCCAATATGTTACACTATAATATGTTAAAAATTGTATTAATGTTGTTCCTAAAATTTTTAACATTAATAATCTATTATGCTTTACATATTTGGCTCCTTCTTGATATTTAGTAAGTTCTGCTTCAAATTTTTCTTTTTTACTTTCTATATTTTTTACTCTAAATAATTTTAAAACTTTTATAGCAAAATCAATTAACCATTTTGATAATCTTTTTGAAAACACTCCTATTAATAATAAAATTAATGCAGTTGAATTTAGTGCAATTCCAATTATAAAAAATATTATTAATAATTTATTCATATATTGATGATTAAAAATTAAACTTACTAGTGCAATACCTATAGTGCAAATCTGCATACTAGTTAAATTTAATAATAATGCAAGCGTTGAATTTGACACTGCTATTCCATCTTTGTACATATAATATATTTGCATTGGTTGCCCACCACTTGCCGCTGGTGTTACTGCACTAAAGAAAAATCCTATTAACGCATATTTGATGTCTTGTAAAAATGTTGTTTCTTCATTCAAATTTTTTAATGTTCTTCTTATATTTACTGCCTCTAATACAATATAAATAAACATACATAATATTCCTATAAGTACAAATTCAACTTTTGCTGAAGATATTATTTTCAATATTTCCATTGGATTCTGATCTTTTAATAATATATAAAATGTTAATGCTATTAAAATTATAAATATTAATGCATTTCTAAATACTTTACCCTTTTTCTTCATTTTTTTCTTCTTTCCTTTATAAATATTATCATAAATGTATTTTTTTATCAATATTTATGATTTTTTTTAATAAAATGTTAATTTCTTATAATTTTTCTAAGTATTTTTCCTTCATTTCTCTTGATGAATGTACATATCTATTTAATGTAATATCTACAGTAGCATGTCCTAATATTTCACTCAATGATTTTATATCCATTCCAACTTCTATACAATTTGTTGCAAAAGTGTGTCTTAAAACATGAAAATTATATTCTTTTACTTTACTACTTTTTAACATGTTTTTATAATAATTTTGATAAACTCTTGGCTCTATATAAATTCCATCTGCTCCTGTCAAAAAGAAATCTTTTTCTGAAAACCCCTTTCTTATTTTGTTTAATTCTCCATAAATCTTTGAATTTAATGGTATACATCTTATAGAATTTTCTGTTTTAGGCTTATCTATAATTATTTTAGTTTTCTTATTTTCAGTATCATATACTCTTTGCAATGTTTTCTTTACATATATATTTTTTTCTTTTAAATCAATGTTTTCCCATTTTAAAGCACAAATTTCTCCTATTCTTAACCCTGTATTTAAACTTAATAAGATTCCAAGTGATTTTAAAGTATTCTCTTTTAAACACTACTTTTCTAATCTTATTCTTTCTTTTGATGATAATATTTTTATTTCTTTCTTTTCTAATTTTGGGATATTCATTCTTTTATATTTTAATTTGCAATCATTTTCTTCTTCATAATATTTTAAAATTGCTTTTAATACACAAATTATGTCTCTTATTGTTTTTGATGCTAACTTTTTGGTTAATTCTTGTATATATTGATTATAATCTTTTATTTTTTCTACATTTTGCTCTCCAAATTCTTTATTTAAATATTTTTCTATTATAAATTTATAATTGTAATATGTTGAGTTTTTGATTGAATTTTTCTTATATTCTAACCATTCATTTGCTACTTTTCTAAATTTATTTTCTCCTTTTATACTTCTTTTGATTCTTCTTATTATTTGCATTTCTTTTGTTTCTCCTTTTCATTTATATTATAATATTAAAGGAGTTTATAGAAAGCTATTTGAGTATGTTTTTTTTACTTTTTATATATTTAAAGGGAGTATACAACTATACTCCCATTATATTATATCCATTATCTGCATAAACAACTTGACCTGTAACTGCTTCTGACATAGAACTTAATAAAAATGTAGCTACATTTCCAACTTGTACAGTTGTAACATTTCTGTGTAAAGGAGCCTTTTGTTCTACTACATTTAATATTGAACTAAAATCTTTTATTCCCTTTGCTGATAATGTTTTTATTGGCCCTGCTGATACTGCATTAACTCTTATATTTTCTTTTCCTAAATTTTCTGCTAAATATCTAACACTAGATTCTAATGCTGCTTTAGCAATTCCCATTACATTATATCCTTCTAATACTTTTGTTGAACCATGATATGTTAATGTAATTAAACTTGCATTTTCATTTAGCATATCTAATTCTTTTGCCATTCTTGCAATTAATACAAATGAATATGCACTAACATCACAAGCATGTGCAAATCCTTCTTTACTTGTATATATAAAATCATTATGCAAATCTTCTGTATTTGCATGTGCTATTGCATGTACTATTCCATCTATTTTTCCATTTTCTTCTTTTATTTTTGTAAATGTCTCTCTTACTTTTTCATCTTCTGAAGCACCATTTAATACATATGCTTTACTTCCTTTAAATTCTGATACAAGTTCTTCTATTTTTTCTTTATTTTCTTCTCCCATATATGTAAATAATAATTGTGCTCCATTTTCATAAGCTGATTTTGCAATTCCAAATGCTATACTCCATTTGTTTCTTATTCCCATTATTAATATTTTTTTACCTTCTAATAACATTTCTTTTTTTATAGTTTATAAAATTCGTGTATAATTTCTTTCTATTAGACCATTATTTAAACACAAACAAACTATTTTCCTCCTTTTTATAATATTTGAAATTCTCCCATATTTCTAAACTTTTGATATCTTTCTTCTTTTATATCTTCTGGTTTCATTTTAGCATATTTTTTTATTGCTTTCAAAATTTCATTTTTCAAATTTTGGCTAACAACTTCACAAGCTTCACTTTCTTCAATTTCTGGTTCTTTTATTATTTCATCAATTACATTCATTTCTTTTAAATCTTTGGCTGTTAATTTCATTTTTTCTGCCGCTTCTTTTGCTCTTGAAGCATCTTTCCATAATATACTTGCATATCCTTCTGGTGAAAGAATTGAATATATAGCATTTTCAAGCATTAATACCTTGTTTCCAAGTCCTAATGCTAAAGCTCCTCCACTTGATCCTTCTCCAATAATAATACTAATTGTTGGAACTGTTAAACTTGCCATTTCTAACATTGAACTTGCAATTGCTTCACCTTGTCCTCTTTCTTCTGCTCCAATTCCTGGATATGCCCCTTTTGTATCTATAAAAGTAATTACAGGTCTATGAAATTTTTCTGCTTGTTTCATAAATCTTATTCCTTTTCTATAGCTTTCTGGATTTGGCATTCCAAAATTTCTTTCAATATTTTCTTTTGTTGTTCTTCCTTTTTGTTCTGCTATAATTGTAAAATTTTGATTACCAATTCTTGCAAGTCCACAAACTATTGCTTTATCATCTTTAAATTGTCTATCTCCATGTAATTCAATAAATTCATCAAATATTTTTTCTATATAATCTAATGATGTTTTTCTTTTAGGATTTCTTGCAATTTCTACTTTTTCATAAGCATCCATTTTATCTTTCCTTCCTTAAAATCTGATTTATTCTCACACAATTCTAACTATCTGTCATCAATAAAAAATTCTAACTTTTATTATATATATTATTTATTTAATTGTATTAGATTTGATAATGTATTTTTCAAATCTTTTCTTTCAACAATTTTATCTATAAATCCATGTTCTAATAAAAATTCTGCTGTTTGAAATCCTTCTGGTAATTTCTCTCCAATAGTTTGTTCAATAACTCTTTGACCAGCAAATCCTATCATTGCACCTGGTTCTGCTAAAACTATACTTGCAAAAGATGCTGTTACACCTCCATAAGTTGGATCTGTTAAAACAGATATATATAATAATCCTGCTTCATTTAATTTAGATATAGCTGATGTTGTTTTTGCCATTTGCATTAATGACATTATTCCTTCTTGCATTCTTGCACCACCAGAAACGCAAAATATTATTATTGGAAGTTTTAATTCTATTGCTTTTTCTATTGAATATGTAATCTTTTCACCAACAACTACTCCCATACTTCCCATCAAAAATCCACTATCCATTACACATATTACAACATCTTCACCATTTATTTTTCCTTTTCCTGCACTTACTGCTTCCTGCAATCCTGTTTTTTCTCTTAAAGCTTTTATCTTTTTAGTGTAATCTTCTAAGTTTAATGGATTTGTTGTATCTATATTTAAGTCAAATTTTTGATATGTTCCTTCATCAATTATACTTTCAAGCCTTCTATTTATATGCATTCTAAAATATCCACCACAATTAGGACAAATATTCATATTTTCTCTGATTGTTTCTTTATAAATTATTTCTTTACATTTATCACATTTTACCCATTTTCCAACAGGTATATCAACTTTGTTTTCTTTTCTTTTGGCAGTAGGTTCTCTTTTTTTTATTTTGTCTACTATCATATTTAACCTCTTTCAATAAAATTATTTCTTCAATATTTCTTTTTCAATAAAAGAAGTATCAAAATTTCCCCTAATAAAATTTGGATTTTTAATTATTTTAAATAAAAAGTCTATATTTGTATCAACACCTTCAATCACAGTTTCTTCCAATGCTCTTTTCATTTTGCTAATTGCTTCATTTCTACTATCTCCATGTGTTATTATTTTGGCTATCATTGAATCATATGTTGGTGGAATTGTATATCCTTCATATATTGCTGTATCTATTCTTACACCATTACCTCCTGGTAAGTTTAATCCTGTAATTGTTCCTGGACATGGCATAAAATTCTTACTAGGATTTTCTGCATTTATTCTACATTCCATACTATATCCTCTGAATTCAACATCTTTTTGTTTTAATTTTAATGTTTCACCTGCTGCTATTTTTATTTGTTCTTTTACTATGTCTATACCTGTTCTTTCTTCTGTTATTGGATGTTCTACTTGAATTCTTGTATTCATTTCCATAAAATAAAAGTTTTTATCACTATCCACTAAAAATTCTATTGTTCCACAACTTGTATATCCTGCAACTTTAGCTGCTTTTACTGCCGCTTCTCCCATTTTATTTCTTAATTTATCATCTATTGCTGTTGATGGTGTTTCTTCTAATACTTTTTGATTTCTTCTTTGAATTGAACAATCTCTTTCTCCTAAATGTATTACATTTCCATGTTCGTCTGCTAATATTTGAATTTCTACATGACGAGGATTTTTTATGAATTTTTCCATATATATTTCATCATCATTAAAAGATATTTTGGCTTCTTGTTTTACTATATTATAATTTTTTTCTAGTTCTTCAGAATTATTTGCAATTCGTATTCCCTTTCCACCACCACCAGCTGCTGCTTTTAGCATAACAGGATATCCTATTTTTTCAGCTGTTTTTATTGCATCTGTAAGCCCTGTAACACTTCCTTTTGAACCTGGTATTACTGGAACTCCTGCAGATTCCATTAATTTTTTTGCATTTGATTTATTTCCTAATAATTCTATTACTTGATATTTAGGTCCTATGAATTTTATATTTGATTCTTCACATATTTTTGCAAATTGACTGTTTTCTGATAAAAACCCAAAACCTGGATGTATTCCATCTGCCCCTGTAATATGTGCTGCCTCTATTATGTTTTTGAAATTCAAATAACTTTTATTTGAGCTTGCTGGGCCTATACAAATTGCTTCATCTGCAAGTTTTGTATGCATTGCATCTTTATCTATTTCTGAATATACTGCTACTGTTTTTATATTCATTTCTTTACATGCTCTTATTATTCTGACTGCTATTTCTCCTCTATTTGCAATTAATATCTTGTTCATTTATATTCCCATCCTTTTCTCTATTGTTTCAAGTTCACACATATTAACAATTTTTTATTTGTTATCAACTACTGCAAATGTTAATTCACCTTTTGCTACAATTTTACCATCAACTGTGGCTATTGCTTCTCCAATTCCAATTGGACCTTTTCTTTTTATAATTTTTACTTCTAATTTTAACTTATCTCCTGGAACAACCATTTTTTTGAATTTCATTTTGTCTATTCCACCAAATAAAGCATTTTTTCCCTTATTTTCTTCCATACTTAATATTGCAATTGCTCCTGCTTGTGCTAGACTTTCTGTTATTAATACACCTGGCATTATTGGATTTCCAGGAAAATGTCCTTTAAAATACCATTCTTCTTCATTTACATATTTATATGCTACTGCACTTTCTCCTGGTATATATTCTTCTACCTCATCTATCATTAAAAATGGTTCTCTTTGTGGTATTATTTCTTTTATTTGCTCTTTATTTAACATCTTTATTTTCCTTCCTTTTATTTTATCTTAAATAACGGCTTTCCATATTCAACCATTTCTCCATCTTTAACAAGTATTTCTGCAATTTCACCATCAAATTCACATTCTATTTCATTCATTAATTTCATTGCTTCTATAATACATAAAATATCACCTTTTTTTACTTTTTTTCCAATCTCTACATAAGGATTTGAATTAGGATCTGGTTTTAAATAAAATGTTCCAACCATTGGTGATTTCACAATTTTGCAATTATCTTCTTGTGTTTCAGTTTCTACAATTTCATTTACTTCTTTTTGTTCAATATGTTGTATATTTTTTTCTTGTACTTTTTCAACTACTTTTACTTCTTTTTTCATTCCAATTTTAGTTCCATCTGGAAAATCTATTGAAATCTCTGTTAATTTAGAATTCCCCATGTCATCAATTAATTTTTTTATATCTTCATAATTCATTTTTATATTCCTTTCTGTCAGCAATATTACTCGTATTTTTTTAGAATAATACTTGCATTATGTCCTCCAAATCCTAAGGAGTTTGACATTGCAATATTTATCTTTTCATTTCTTACTTCATTTGGAACTATATCTAAATCACATTCTTCATCTTTTTCTTTATAATTAATAGTTGGTGGAACTTTTCCTTGCTCAATTGCTTTTGTACAGAAAATTGCTTCTACTCCACCTGCAGCTCCTAATAAATGACCTGTATTTCCTTTTGTTGAACTTATCATTACTTTTGAACTATATTCTCCTAATGCTTTTTTTATTGCCATTGTTTCGCAAGAATCATTTAAATGTGTTGAAGTTCCATGTGCATTTATATAATTTATATCTTCTGGTTTTATTTTTGCATCTTCTATTGCTCTTGTCATAGCCATTGCTGCACCTTCTCCATCAGGAGCTGGTGATGTTATATGATAAGCATCTGATGTTGCACCATATCCAATTATTTCAGCATATATTTTTGCCCCTCTTTTTTGTGCATGTTCTAGTTCTTCTAAAACTAAAACACCTGCACCTTCTCCCATTACAAATCCACTTCTTTCTTTATCAAATGGAATACTTGCTCTTGTTATATCTGTTGCACTTGATAATGCTTTCATATTTTCAAATCCTGCAATTCCAATTTCACATATTGATGCTTCTGAACCACCTGCTATTATTACATCTTCTGAACCATATTTTATTGTTTTATATGCTTCTCCTATTGCATGTGTTGATGATGCACAAGCTGAAAGTATTGAAATTGATTCCCCTTTTGCACCTAATTCAATTGCAACATTTCCTGCTGGCATATTTGCAATTGACATTGGAATAAACATTGGTGAAATTCTATTATGTCCTTTTGTACAATTTATTGCACATTGTTCTTGAATTGTGCTTAACCCTGCAATTCCTGAACTTACAAATACTCCTACTCTTTCAAAATCTGTATTTTCTTTTGTAATTCCACTATCTTTAAAAGCTTCTCTTGAAGCTATAATTGCAAATTGTGAACTTCTGTCTAATCTTTTTGATTGTTTCAAATCAAAATATTCTTGTGATTCATAATTTTTAACTTCTGCATCTACTTTTGTTTTAAATGTAGAATTATCAAATAAAGAAATATTATCAATTCCACATTTTTTATTTAATATACTATTCCATGATTCATTTACATCTTTTCCTATTGGAGTTATTGCTCCAAGTCCTGTAATTACTACTCTTCTTTCCATATCTTTCTCTCCTATTTTTTTACTTATTTTATTTGAATAAGAATTAAATTTTGACGAACACTGAGGCTGTTAAGGCTTGCTTGTTACAGCCTCAGTATGTGTTAACTGAAAATTGTAATTATTATTCAAATTACATAAGCATACCACCATCAACATTAATAACTTGCCCAGTAATATAAGAACTATCATCAGAAGCTAAAAACTTAACAACATTAGCAACATCTTGAGTAGTTCCCATTCTTTTCAAAGGAATATTTTTGGCAATTTCCTGTTTAACATCATCTTTTAAAACATCAGTCATATTTGTTTCAATAAAACCAGGAGCAACAGCATTTACTAAAATATTTCTTGAAGCAATCTCTTTAGCTAAACTCTTTGTAAATCCGATAATTCCTGCTTTTGATGCAGAATAATTTGTTTGACCTGCATTACCTGAAATTCCAACAACAGATGAAATATTAATTATTCTTCCAGAACGAGCTTTCATCATATATGGCACTACATTTTTTGTAACATTAAATGTTCCAACTAAATTAGTATCTATTACTTGTTCAAAATCTTCTTTCTTCATTCTCATAAGTAACATATCTTTTGTAATTCCTGCATTATTTACTAATACATCTATTTGTCCAAATCTTTCTATTACTTGTTTTACAAAGTTTTCACAATCTTCAAAATTTGCAACATCACCTTTTACTGCTAGAATTTGAACTCCAATTTTTTCAATTTCTTTTTTGGTATTTTCTAGTTCTTCATTTTCTTTTCTATAATTTAATGCAATATTATAACCTTGTTTTGCTAATGTTATTGCTATTTGTTTGCCTATTCCTCTTGTTGCACCTGTTATTAATGCACACTTATCCATTTTCTTCCACCTTTCTTATTGAAAAATAATTAATTTTTTTCCAGAACTTGATATAAAATGTTTTTCAATGTTTCCACATCTATCACATTAAAAATCCTAATCTCTTTATCTGTTTTAATCTTTTTAGCAAATCCAGACAATGTCTTACCTGGGCCTATTTCAATGAAAGTATCAACACCAAGTTTAATCATATTTTCTAAACTCTTTGAAAATCTTACTGGACTTATTATATGTTTTGCTAAAATATCTTTCATATCATCATTTTCTGTATAAACTTCAGCATCTATATTTTTAATAACTTTTGAATCTCCATTATTAAATTTTATTTTATCTAATTCTTTTCTTAATTCATCAGATGCTTTTTGTAATTTTATAGTATGAAAAGGACCTGATGTTTTTAATTCAATAACTCTTCTAGCACCATATTGTTTAGCTATATTTTCTGCTTCTTTTATTCCATCTTTATCACCTGAAATTACAATTTGACCTGGGCAATTAAAATTTACTGGTACTGCAAATCCATTTTGAACTTTTGAACATACTTCTTCAACTTCATTTTCTCCCATTCCAAGTATAGCTGACATTAGCCATTCACCATCAGGAACTAAATTTTGCATATATTCTCCACGTTTTTGAACTAATTTTACTCCATCTTCAAAATTTAATATTCCACTATATATTAGTGCAGAATATTCACCAAGACTTAAACCTGCTGATATTTCTGCTTTAATTCCATTTTTATTAAGTATTTCTAATATTGCTAAACTCATTGTTAAAATACAAATTTGAGTATTTTTAGTTTGATTTAACTCTTCTTCAGGGCCTTCAAATGATATCTTTTTCACATTTACTCCTGTCAAATTTTCTACTCTATCATATATATTTCTAACTTCCTCATATTTCTCATATAAATCTTTTCCCATTCCAACATATTGTGAACCTTGACCTGGGAACAAAAATCCTATTTTCATATTATTCTTCTATCCTTTTCATTAATCTTTTTTCAAATATTTTGCAAAATTCATTTACAATAAATAAATTATCAACATCTATGTTAAATTCTTTTTTAATTGATGTTGCAATATTTCTTATATCATCACTAAAGTTCTTCCCATTAGTATTTATGCCTATTCCTACAACTATATATTTCGTTTTTTGTCCAACAATTTTAGATTCTGTTAATATTCCACCAACTTTTTTTCCATTATAATAAATATCATTTGGAGCTTTTATTTGAAGATTTATTCCATATTTTTCTTCAAAAATTTGTATTAATATTTGTGCAATTTCTATTGTTATCCCTTCAAGTTTTTGTGGTTCACATTCTGTTTCAATATAAAATGAAAATGCAATATTATTTTCATTACCTGTATGCCAAACTCTACCATGTGTTCCTTTTCCATTTGTTTGTCTATTTGCCATTATAATTGTTCCATTTTGTATTTTACATTTTTCTATTCTTCTATGTATTTCTGTTTGTGTAGAGTCAATTTCTTCATAATTTTCAAATACATTACCTAAAATTTGTTTTGTCATTATAACTCCTTAATTATTTGTTCTAAATTTTTTTCTCTTTTAATTTTATTTGTTGTAGTTTTTATTAATGGTTTGTCTGAAATAATAATTCCTCTAATTGCTTTATAATGTGGCATTGTTTTATTTATTGATTTTATTTTTTCATTAAAATATTCTTTTATTTCAGTTTCTGTTTTTCCTTCAAAACTTTCTTTGTTATAAACAATTTTTACAAAAATCTTTATATCATTTGGATCTTTTGAAATTGGCTTTCCAAAAATAAATGATTCTTCTACACCATCTTCTTTATTAATTAATGTTTCCATTTCTTCTGGGAAAATATTTTTACCATTTTTTAATACAATTACACTTTTCTTTCTTCCACAAATAAATATATAACCATCTTCATCAATTCTTGCTAAATCACCAGTTTGAAACCATCCATCTTTTAATACTTTTTCTGTTGCTTCTTTATTTTCATAATATTCAAGCATTACATTAGGTCCTTTTACTGCTAATTCTCCAATTCCGTCTTTATTTATATCTAATAATTTTACTTCATCACTTGGAACACATTTTCCAATAGATCCTGTTTTATGATATTTTTTATTTCCTATTGCAACAACTGGTGATGTTTCTGTTAATCCATATCCTTGAACCATATTAAATCCAAGCCTTCTAAATTTTTCTTCAATACTTGGTTCTAAACTTGCAGCACCACTTATAAATAGTTTTATATTTCCCCCAAGTAAATCATGTATTTCTTTAAATACTTCTTTTTTCTTTTCCATACTTGAATCTTTATATTTTTCTTCATCTTTAAGTATTTGTTCAACTTTTCCTTGTTTTTCCAAGTGCTTTTTTATTATTTTGAATAATCTTTCATATATTGCTGGAACAGATGCCATTACAGAAACCTTATATTCAGCTAAGTTTTCTGGAATATGTCTAATTCCATCACAAAATACTGTTTCAGCTCCAACATATAGTGAAAATAAAAATCCAACTGTACATTCAAATACATGATGTAATGGTAAAAATGATAAAAACACATCTGATGAATTTACATCTAATATTGATGATATATCCATTAAATTTGAGCAGATATTTTTATGTGAAAGTGCCACTGCTTTTGATATTGATGTTGTTCCAGATGTAAATAACATTATACTCATTTTTTCATTATCAATTTTTGCATTTGTAAAACTTGTATCTCCAGATTTTACTAGTTGTATTCCTTCTGATATAAGTCTTTTTTGTGATATGATTCCATCATTATCATTTTCTAAATCCATTGAAATAATATATTTTAATTTTGTCTTTTTTAATATTTCGACATATTTTTGTGAACATATTATTGCTTCTGCTTTTGATCTTTCAATTAAACTTTCTAATTCATTTTCTGGTAATGATTTGTCTAATGGTACTACTGTTCCTGTCCCACAAACTATTGATAAATACGCTATTTCCCATTCATATCTATTTTCACCTATTACAGCTATTCTTTTATCTTTTAATCCCATATCTATCAATTTTGTTCCAAGCCCATCAACCATTTTCCTTACTTCACTATGTGTAATTTCTTTATATTCATTTTCTTGTCTTATTTTATATGCTATTTTTTCACCATATTTTTCTCCTGATTTTTTTAGCATATCTTTTAAATCTGTTATTTCTATATATTTATATAATCTTTCCATTCTTTTTCCTTATTTTCTTAATTTTGTTTTGGTTTCGTTTGTAAACCTTATATATTTATACCATTTTTTTGATGTTTTTTGATTATACTGGGAGGTCAGTACAATTTAGTATTTTAAAACAATTTTCTTACCATTGACATTTTTTTATAATTATGCTAATATAATTATAGCAATTGCAAACGAAGTCTTAAAAGATTGCACATAAAAAGACTAAGAACCTCCAATTCTTAGTCTTTTCTTTATGCTATTTGCTCAAATACTTTATTATGTAATAAACTATTATGAGTTTTAGCAAATCTACGAAGTCTTTCAATGACTGCACCTCCTTTCTACCTTTGGGCGAAAGGCATATTTAATATATACTCAACCATAGATTTTGTCAACAAATTTCGTCATACATAATTTGACATTATATATCAAAAAAACACTTCAAACGAAGTGTTTTTTACTATTATTTAACTAAATATATATTACAAGCATTTAATCCTTTAATCCATTTCCATTCATTTAATCCTGTTGCATTTTTTATTTTTTCCATCATTTCATCATTATTTTGCCCACCATTTATAAATACTAAAATTCCATTTGATAAATCTTTACCATTCAAAATTTTATTTATATTTTCATCTGTACATTCTACATCTTTAGCTATATATGAATTATCTAACTTTGAAAATAACAATATATCATCTAAAAATCTATTTTCATTAGAATTAAACATATAAATTGTTGGAACATTCAATTCATTTTGAACCTCTTCTACAATATCTCTTTTATCTAAAAATTCTTCTTCTGGCTCCATCTTAAATATTATAGGTGTTATCAATATAATTGCTAAACATACTGCCAAAACTCTAAATACATTTTTTTCATTAAAAATATTTTCCAAAACATTTTCTAATAAATATATAATTAATATAAATACTAATCCACATACTGGCATTATATATCTTAATTCAATCCAAGGGGCTGATAATGAAACTAATAAAGTATAAAATGCTGTTGGAATTGCTATATATTTTATATACTGATTTTTGTTCTCAAATATTTTCTTTTTATTTGCCTTTTTATAAATTCCTAATCCAACTATCAATGCTAGTAAAATAAATAACAATCCATTAAATGCGTGTCTATTAAATTTCTTTATATACATCTTTATGCTTTTTAAAAACTCTGAAATTTGAGTTAATTTGCTTAAGGCTCCTTGTCCTCTATATCCAAAAAATAAATGTTTTATTGAATATGGGAAAATTATTAAAGATGTTACACCTGCTATACACATTGTTACTATATATGCAATTAATTCTTTATATCTTTTTTCTTTTATATATTTTATTGCAAACATTATAAACATCATTGCTAAATAAAATAAATAATAATAATGTGTTAATGAACCTGCAAGTGCTGAAATTCCTATAAATATTAATAACTTATAATCTATTTCTTTCTTCTCTAATAGCATTAAGTGTAAATATGTTGTAATCAATACATTTAGTGTTGATAATGCATACATTCTTATATATATTACATTTGTTATTGATGCTAATACAAGTGATGATACCATAGCTATAATTGCAGATTTTTCTTTATATTTGTATTTGTCTTTTAATATTTTGTTTAGTATCAAATACATAAATATTGTTACAAATGCATATATTATCATATTTATTATTATTCCTGGCCATTTTGAATAACTATTTTTATGGAATCCCATTGCAAATCTTAATATTAAATAATATAAAGGTGGATGAACATCATTTTTTTGATTTTCATATACTTGTTTATATTGACCAATTTCATCATCATTTACACATAGATAATCTTCATAATATTTTCCATCATGCCATATATTATAAAAGTTTTCATTATCTTGTATTTCAACTTTATCATAACTTGCAAGACCTAATGAATATGCTTCGTCCATATGAATATATGATTTATTTGCTCCTACTATTATAAATATTATCGTCTGTATTATTAATATTATTGATATAATTATTTTTTCATATTTCTTTTTCTCCATCTTTTATTTTCCTCCTTTTGTAAGTCATTCTAATTTTAACATATGAAAATAAAAATCTCAACAAATATTTATTAATATTTTTTCCAAATTTAGACTTGTTAAAATTAACTAACAAATAGCACAAAGTGGCACTTATCCTTTACAGGAAAGTGCCACTCTATTTTTATATACTATGAAAGTTCTTCGAACTTCCTAGTATATAAAAGCTACAATCGCTAGCCCTTTGA
>ENA-OPFG01000758-OPFG01000758.1-human-gut-metagenome-genome-assembly--contig:-NODE-758-length-19607-cov-2.058664_pt1 | contig 19607 bp, 12 predicted proteins | sample MGYA00241304_ERZ501542 | MGnify/ENA primary metagenome ERZ501542 (study PRJEB25962, sample SAMEA2042427) | human gut metagenome | biome: human gut; feature: human-associated habitat; material: faeces...
CCAAGGAAGCTAAACGCTATGTGGTATTGATGAGATTGCTTAAAATACTTGCCATTATACTTATTGCTATCGTGGCGGCGGCTTATGCGGTGTCTTATTTTTACGACAAGTATGGTAGCTTTACAGTTAAGATAAGTAAGTATGATATGATAAATCAGGGGCTTACTCTTTCAGAAACTCCTGACTATACCACGAGCAATTCAAGGCTCAATGCGGATATCCTCTATGATATGACAAATATCAGTGGCGAAGATCTCCCTGATAATATCGACAAGATAAACGGCAGCCATAATGGCGAGGGGTATATAGCTTATACTTTCTATCTCATAAATTCCGGTAAAGATACACTTAGCTATGACAGCGAAATGACTATCGAGAACGTCACAAACGGTGTTGATGAAGCTATCAGAGTGGAGCTTTTCGTGAATGGAGAGAAAACTGTTTATGGTAAAACAAAGTCTGACGGCAGTGGTAAGGAAAGCGATTGCGACAAGGAGTTCGCCTCCTCTACTGAGGTCATGAAGGACCGACGTGAAAAGCTTGGTCCTGGTGAGAAAGACAAGTATACAGTGGTTATATGGCTTGAGGGAAATGACCCTGATTGTGTTGACAAAATAATCGGTGGCACAATGAAGCTTGGTATGAATTTCAAGATCGTTGAAACAACTTAAAGAATTAGAAGGGAGGAAGCCTCGGGTTTCCGAGGTTTTGAATTATGAAAAAAGCTTTGAAGATCGTTTTTAATGTTATCGCATGGGTGGTGCTTATCTTTGCACTGCTTATAACAATTCTCGTGTTCTCGTCTGATAAGAATAATGGTACGGCAAGTCTGCTGGGATATATCCCGCTCACAGTTGAATCTGACTCAATGAAGCCAACTTTCAAAAAAGGTGACCTTATTATCTCAAAGGAAATAGACGATATCAATTCTCTGAAAAAGGGCGACGTTATCACTTTCTGGACGCTTATTGACGGAAAAAAGGTGAAGAATACCCACCGTATAGCAGAGGTACTCAATGATAACGGCTCTGTAGGCTTTATCACACGAGGCGATGCTAATAACGTAGATGATACATACACTGTTTATGCAGGTGATATAATCGGTCAGTGGAAAGGTGCAAAAATAGGCGGTTTCGGCAAGGTAATGGATTTTCTCAGAACAAAAACGGGATTTTTCATTTGCATACTTTTGCCGATAGCACTGTTTTTCCTCTTTGAGCTTTATAAGCTTATCGCAACCATAATCGAGATAAAGCGTCCTGCTATCACAGAGAGCGATGAGGAAGAAATAAAAAGACGTGCAGTTGAGGAATACCTTGCACAGCAGAAGAAAAAGGAAGATGAAAATGCACAGCAGGAGAAAAATGACAAATAACTGCTGCTTGGGTGATACATTATGAATGGATTTCTGAAATGGTTTTTTGTTTTCATGTCGTCAATGCTTGCAGGCTTTGGGCAGATCTTCAAGGGTCTGTGGAACGGCATAAAACAGATCTTCAATATAAAAAACTACATAAGGATATTCAAGACCTACTCGGCAGACTTTGGTGCGCTGGGCTGGATACTTTCTGTGCTTGCAATTATCGTTGTTGTGGCTATCTTTGTGCTTATTATTTTTATGATAGTGCTTGCTGTGAGAAAGTACATAAGATTCAGACACTCTATCGTCAGCAACGAGGATCTTATCGAAGAAATATCTGACCTGCAGCGTCAGGTGGTCAAAATGACCAAGGAAAAAGATGAGATCATGGCAATGAAGGTGGCTCAGCTTGGCGTATATGATAACACCGCTCTTGCAGAGGGTGAAACAAAGCTTGCAGAGGGCGAGCAGATGCCTGCACAGGGCGAAGTTCAAACCATTGTGGACGGCGTTGTTCAGACAGCAGACTGCCGTTTTTCAAAGCTTATCGAGGTGGACAATTTCTACAAGACATACGAGCCGCCTGCTTATAATAATGACATCACCCTTAGCGGTATCTGCGAAGCATACAGAAACTTTGCCTGCTCAAGAATGCACCTTTATTATGACATAAAAACTATCCGACTTTTCATTGCAGGCATGGCGTCAACAAAGCTCATTATCCTGCAAGGTATCTCTGGTACAGGTAAAACATCATTGCCATATTCATTCGGTAAGTTCTTGCAGAAAGATACCACCATTGCTTCTGTTCAGCCGTCATGGCGTGACAGAACTGAGCTTTTCGGCTACTTCAACGAGTTCACGAAGAACTTTAATGAAACAGAAGTCCTCAAAAGAATTTATTCTTCTGAATACAATGACGATGTAAACTTCATACTCCTCGACGAGATGAACATTGCGAGAGTGGAATATTACTTTGCAGAAATGCTCTCGATTCTTGAAATGCCTGATCCTGCCGAGTGGGAGCTTGATCTTGTTCCTAACGTGTGGAGTACCGACCCTGTTCGCCTGGATAAGGGCAAGCTGCGTATACCGCAGAACATTTGGTATATCGGTACTGCCAACAACGACGATTCCACGTTCACTATCTCAGATAAGGTATACGACCGTGCACAGCCTATCAATCTTGACGCAAAGGGAGTTGCCTTTGATGCACCTGACACGCCGCCTATGAATTTAAGCTTTGAACATCTTGATACACTCTTCAAGGAAGCTTTTCAAATGTATCCAGTTTCACAGGACAGTCTGAAAAAGATCCAGCAGCTTGACCTGTGGGTAATTGAAAAGCTGAGAGTGGCTTTCGGTAACCGTATACTTAAACAGATGAACTTGTTTGTTCCTGTATATGTTGCCTGCGGTGGAGATGAACTTGACGGCATTGACTATGTGCTTGCCACAAAGATATTCAGAAAGTTTGAGTCGCTTAACTTGGCAATGCTAAGAGAAGAGCTGAAAGAGCTTTGCACCTATATGTTGAAGCTTTTTGGCAGAAACACTATGAAAGAATCTATAGCATATCTTGAAAGATTGCAAAAACTGTACTAAAATTTGTACTCATAAACTTTGAGAGGAGGGACGGGCATGAGCGAATACAACGAACAGCGTGCAGCTTTTGACAAAGCTGTAAAGACGTTTGACGGCAATAACAGCTTTGCGGCAGCCCGTGCTTTGCTTCTTTCGGGCGAAAAAACTGTATCTTTTAATCGTAAGATAATCGAGAAGAATATAGATTCGTCCTGGCTCACAGAGATAGAAAAAGCTCTGCCACATCTTGATACGGTAATAAGAAATCCCAGAAACACCATTAAAGAAGTGGAAGAGATCGTGCCTATCGCTATGTCAAGGAAGATAACGGTAGAGTCCATAAAACATCTAGGACAGCACACCGATCTTATTCAGGATATCGACAAAAAGACCGGAAAGATAACTCCGTCAAAGATACTCAACATTCATAAAGAGGAAACTCTCGATACATATGAAAATAGATTTGTAAATACCCTTATCGACAGGCTATACATTTTTATAAATATAAGATACAATAAGCTTGTCCAGACCGCAGAGGCGCAGGAGGCTTATTCTTTTAATTACGATACCGTGGCTGACAGCGGCGACGGCAGAAAGGTCAACATTAGTTTTAAGATAGAAACTGTTGACAGTCTTGTCGGCGGCAGCAAGGATACTGACGTTTGGGCAAGGCTTGAAAGGGTCAAAAAGGCTATCGAAGGCTATAAAGGCTCAGTGCTTTGTACCACTCTTGGCAACGCTTTTATCAGACCGCCTGTTATGAGAACAAACGCTATCACTAAAAATGTGGACCTTATGGCGTGTCTTACCCTTTGGCAGTTTATCGAAAGCTACGATAAGGCAGGCTACGAGGTCAACGTTTCTGATACTGCACAAAGACCTGATGATTCTTATATCGAGGATATATATGGTCTGACCGCAATGAACTATATGCTTTTCCGCTCCTATACCCATGGGGCAGACAAGTCGGAGGAGCTTAAAACCATAAAGAGCAAGACCCTCGCACCAAAGGTTGTCAGGCGTTTTGATAAGCAGACGTCTGATAAATATGATGTCATAGTTGGCGAGGGCGAACAAAGTAGTGCAAGCAAGACAGATATGGGTATGACTGCCGAAGAGGCAGGAAACCTTACGGCAGAGCTTGACCGTATAGTTGAGATAGAAAAGCAGTTTCTCAAAGACGAGGAAGACCGTAAGAGGGCTGAGGAGCTTGCGGCTGCAGAAGCTGAAAGAAAGCGTGCCGAGCAGGAGGAACTGGAGCGTCAGCGGCGTGAGGAAGAAGAGCGCATAAGGCTGGAGCATGAGGAAGCTGAACGCAGAAGATTGGAGCTTATCCAAAAACAGCAGGAGGAGCAGGCTGCAAGAGAAAAGGCGGAGCGTGAGGAACGTGAACGCCGTGAAAAAGAGGAAGAGATCAAGCATATCGCGAGACGCAAAAGGCAAATGGAAGAGCGCCAACGTCGTGAAGAGGAGCAGCGTGTCCATGAGGAAAGAGCTAGGATCCGAGAGGAGAAAAAGCTCGTCCGCAGCAGCCTTGGATCTGCTATGGATCAGCAGATCAGCACGAATGAAGAAGCCGTGTCTTCAAGCTTTGTGTCAGAGTATGAGTCCCCTGAGATCGCTGCAAAAAAGGCGAAAGAAGCACAACAGCAGCGTGAGCAGGAACGTCGTGAGCGTGAACGTGCTGAGCGTCTTAAAGCTGAACGTGAAAGCTTTGAAAATAAAAATATCAATGAGATATTTAAAGAATATTCCAAAAATCCATATTACATGGCAAAACGTGGCATAACATATGTTCTGGCTCACGCATTTGGGATCATACCTGTTGTGACGGATAATCCGGACTATATCAGAATGCTCAAAGTCAAGAAGGAAAAAGAACAGGCTGAGGCAGAGAGAAAACGTGCAGAGCGTGAAATCGAGATCATCTATGAAAAATATGCTCCGTATCTGAAATATGATGTAAAGAGGCGTATCAAAAACAGGCAGTTTAAAAAGAGAAAACGTCTTGAGCGAAAGAACAGACCGCCAAGACCATATATTCCGCCACAGCGCACCGCTGAGGAGCAGAAAGCTATCGACGCTGAAATGAAACGACTCTATAAGGAGTATCATGTTTCAGCAGTTGGCAGAATGGCAAGGCATTTGAAAGAGAAATATAGGAAACAATAACACGGAGGGAGAGTCGTTATCATCGGCAAGGCGTTGAGGATAGTAAAAATAGCTTTGACAATACTTGGCTCTGCTGTGTTTGCGGCACTGCTGAGTGTGACGGTGTACATAATGGTCTGCGGCTGTATCGGCAAAACAGCAAGCATTTTTGGTTACAGCGTACTGAAGGTCGTGAGCGGAAGTATGGAGCCGTCTATACATGAGGGCGACTATATTTACATCAAAAGGACAGATACTGACAGCTTAAAGGCAGGGGATATCATTTCGTTCTACTCTCAAGATGATAGTATTAAAGGCGAGATAAATACTCACAGGATATCTGAGGTTTTGAGCGACGGCACTTTTGTTACTAAAGGCGATGCTAACAAAATAGAGGATAGCGTGACAGTGCAAAAAGCCAGCATTATTGGAAAATACTATGGAAAGCTCAGATTTTTCAAGTGGCTTGGGTCATTTGCATCAACAAAGAAGCTCCTCTTACTGTTTGTGATAATCCCAACAGTTTGCATGGCGGTGTATGAGGTAAAAACTATCGCCAAGATAAAAATATATTCAAACCGTGAGGAAGCCTTGAAAGCGGCTGAGGAAGAAAAGGAAAAGCTTATGCGTGAGGCTGTTGAAAAGGAAGTTCAGCGGCTGAAAATGCAGGAAAACGAGAAAAAGGAGGCGAACAGCTTTGAATCAGGAAAAGATAATGAAGGCTAAAATGATAACGGCTATCGTTATTTGTATTGCGGCACTTGCAGGGCTGTTCGTTTTTATCGGGCTTTATATGGATAAGTCCGAGGAAGTCAGAAAGACTTACATCGCTAAGTATATGGAAAATCTTTCTGCTGTCTCTGAGGAGATAGACACTTATCTTGAAAGCGGTAAGGATCTTCCAACGAGATACAACATGATACTTTCGGATATGGGTGCGGCAAGGTCGCTGGTGTTTCTTATCGACGATTACACTGATGAGCAGAAGGCTATAAATGAGCTTCATTATTGCTTTGTGAAGTATCCCGAACAAATGCAGGGCAAGCTTGAGGACGTAAAAAAAGCACTTGACCATATCACCGAAAATCTTGACAAAGGCTATAGGGAAGTCAACGAGATAGTTGATTCGGTTGATAAAATGGGAAATTAATGCAAGGAGGACAATAACGTGAGCAGTAAAGGGCAGCTTAAAAGAGAAATAAAGAAATGCAGACTTACTATCGAGGAAATAGAGCGTAAGAGATCACGTTCACAATCAGCACTGGTTCAGGCAATTCTTTTGCAGGAAGAGCCTAACGAAATGGACGTTGAGTGGTTCAACAAATACACAGGCGAGATAACCGCTTGCAGAAACCACATGATAGAATTGCAGAAAGAGCTTGACTCGATGAAATAATGGAGGTCGCCAAAGTGGCTGAGCATAAAGTGATAGAGAAAGCAGACAGCGATGAAGAAAAGAAGAAACGCAAACTGCTTATTATAAAAATAATACCAGTTGCAGTGCTGGCATTTATACTTATTGCGGTCAGCTTGGCTTGGTTTACCATTGATAAAGCCCTTGATCTTGATTCATTTGGAATGAAAAGCGTAGATTCGCCATTTGAACTGAAAACAGTAGGCAGTGCCAATGTGCTTAAAGCTGAGATACTTGACAGCAATGACTACTCTAAGGTGTCTGATGGGAGCAACATCACTTCTGACGAGAACAAAAAGATCTACTGGCTTCTTGATGAAGAAAGCGGTATGACGAATGGTATTAATCCTGGTAGTCATGGAAAGCTTACTTTTTATGTTGTCCCGAACCAGTCGGGGGAAATGGAGATACAGTTCAAGTTGAGTATCACAGGGTATGCAGAGAATAAAAACGAAGACGCTGTTTCTTATGAAAAGGTTACTGAAGAAGAAGTAACTAGATTTATGAATGGACATATCATGTTTTTTGAGAAATATGATGAGAACAATCACACATATTCCGATTTTCTTCATGATGAAACATTCACAAGGACGTTTAAAGATTGTAAAGCAGATGTTCCACAGGAAGTGAACGTATATTGGGTGTGGCCGAACACGCTTGGTCAGATACTAATGAAAAGCACAGATGAAAATCTGGCAGAGAAAAATGTGCTGTTTGATGATGACAGTAGAGAACGTTTGGATTTTGCGGAATATATAAAGGGTAATTTAAGCTTGTTCTTGTCAGGTGATGCTGATAAAGAACAAAATAAAACAGTTATTGAGAAAATACTTAATGGTGATAAATACAGCACAGCACAGTTATCATCACTAAGCTCCATGTATAATGACGCTGACGAAAAGATAGGTACAAAGGTGCAATATATCCTTGTTGAACTAAACGTATAGATGAGAATATTAACTTTGCACGGAGGCAGTTGAAAGTGAAAGCTAATAGAAATCAGAAAATTAATAGAATATGCCACAAGCTTTACAGCAAGTATCGCAAGAATGTTATTTCTTTAGTTACAGCTGTCGTATTGCTTGTCACGAGTATGCCGCTTGCAGACATTTCAGGTGTTGTGTCTAAAATGGTATCAACTGTCACCAGTGTTATTACGGCTATGGCGGCAGATACATATACTGACATAACTAACGATATCAAAAGTGGCGTTTATACCATACAGAATGCAGACGATTTTAAAAAGCTTCTTAATGCAGATCCTGCTGACTATCAGAAAATCACAATATTGTTTTCAAACAACCAATCTCAGTTTAAGGCTTCTGATTTTACAGGAATAGAAAAAGGACTTGGCAATGAAGAATATCCTTTCATGGGAACAGTCAAAGCAAATGAGGGTTCAGCTATTAATCTTCCTATTAATTTTGCTCTGTTTGAATATCTTAGTGACAGTGCAAATTTAGATACTATTATTTTTGCTAGACCGGAAGAAAAAATTCAGCTTTGCTTGCTGAGAATGTTATACACGGTGATGTGGCTTCAGCTAATAAGTGGAAAATAAAAGCTGATCCTGTAGATGATTCAGGTGCTACAATTTATAAATCCTTCACGTCTGTTATAGGCAATATGAAAAATGGAGCAATGGTCGATCTGGATATCACTCTAAGTAATGATGTCAAGGTGGAAGTATCAGGCGGAGATAATGCAGGTCTTGCTTGCGGCACTATGGGCGAAAACGCAAGTCTTGCTGTAAGCCTGTCAAGCGGTTCACTTGACGTTTCCGGTAAATCGAACGCAGGTGTATTTGTCGGAAAAATGAGTGCTGATGCAACGCTAAACATCGACAAGTGCAACAGCTTGACAGGCGTAAATGTATCCGCAAACAACGCAGGCGGACTTGTGGGCAGTGCAGAGAATGCAGAAATAAATGTCGGCGAAGGTGTCACCCTTACCATGACCGGAAACGTTACAGGCTCTGTAACTGCGGGCGGTCTTTTCGGCTCTTATACATACAGTAAAGCCAACGAAAAGGCATTTGACATTTCAAAATTCAGTGGCATGAAAATGGCACTTGCTTGTTCATCAGGAGATACCGCTGACAGTGCGGCTGTTGGCTCTGTTTTCGGACTGCTGATAAACAGCGCAGATAGTGTAAATATTAGTATCACGGGCACCGCTAATGATACGATTACTTCAAACTTCAATGGCACTGTCAGGGCAGGCTTTTATGGTGGTATTGTCGGAAGATATTCTGCCAATGCTCTTAGCTCTGAACTAGCACTAAGTGATGTCATCGTAAATGTGACTGGCTCATGCAATGCCCTTGATTTTGGCGGCCTTATTGGTAAGATAGGTGATAACAGCAAGGCTTATGTAAGCGTCAAGAATACCACTATAAGTATTAATAATCCCACATCCTCACAAAATAATTATGGCGGACTTGTGGGTTATGCTGATCAGGCTTTTATTGATGTTGGCGGCAAAGTCACAATTACTGCAAATAATGTTTCTGCAAACCAGAGCGTAGGTGGCATTGTTGGCAAATTTAATAAAAATGGCGTTGTAAGGCTTGGCGGTGAAACAAACCTTTCAGGCTTTTATCCTAAAGACCCTAACAAAAACGGATGTCAGATAGTAGGAAATAGAGGCAATGCTTTGATCTATAGCTTAAAAGGCTGGTCATTTACAAGGACATCTTCAAAAGTCATAGACGATATGGATTGGGGCGGAGTGCTTCGACTTAATGATTCCGATCTGCTTGAGAGTGCTGGCGGTGTTCTGTCTTTTGATGGATCAGGGCATACTGTTACAATAAATGGATTTCCTAATAAAAATATAACCATAAGCAATAGGGCAGATTTTGCCCGTGCGGCTTTGATAATGCAGCATGATAGCAATGATTTTGTTAAGTATAGCGGTGCTAGCAGGGCAGATATGCTTGCGGCAAATATCAGCCTTAGTGCAGATGTTGATATAAGCGACACAGGTCTAACCGGCTTTATGCGTGATAATGGTGAGGATACATTCACAGGCACTCTGAATGGCACTAGTCATACAATTACTATGAGCGTAGGCAAAGACGCTAAGATAGTTTTCCATACTCATAATGGACTTTTTGCAAATACAAGCGGTGCAAAAATAAGCGATTTAACGCTTGTTTCAAACTTTAATATTGTCGGTGATAATGTTTCTGGCGGTGATGCTTGTTATATTGGTTCTGTGTCTGCATACAACAGCGGAGCTTTGACTATTGACAAAGTGACCGCTGTTGTGACAGCATCTCCAAGTGGAGATTTTACAAACTTTGTTGGCGGTCTTGTGGGGTGTGTTACTGATGTTGCTAGTGCAACAAACGACATTTCATTCAATAACTGTACTCTTAATGTCACCCTTAAATATAACAGTACAAAAGCAAATGACTGCACTGTTTTGGGCGGAGTTATTGGAATTGTTGATGGAGCAAAAACTGAAATTACAAAAAAAATCGTTTTTGATGAAGTAACGGTCAAAGGCTCAATTGAGGATAAACATACAGGCTCTAATGCAAGAGTAGGCGGACTTATTGCTGAAGTTAAAGCAGTTGATGACAAAGGATTGAAAACGAATACAACGATTTGTAATAAAATAGATATAAAAAAAGTAGACATCAATGGTTTGACAATTACAACCAATGTAAATAAAACAGGAAGCACAAGTGGTGGCTTTTTGGGACATAACTGGTATAGGGTCAAGGTTACGCTTTCTGATTTGAAAATATCGAATTCTAAATTAAATGTTAGTAGTTATGAGCTTGGAGGTCTCGTTCTTTCAACAACAGGATATTGGAATGTTAAAACTATCCATTTCGCAAATGATGTTAAAATTTCTAATAGCCGTTGCTTTAGATTTGGTATGCTTTCAGGAACACTATTTGGAAGAAGCTATGATTCATATGGTTTTGATTATATGAATGCAATTAATTATAATAAAGCTATTTGTGGTTCAGATGCAACATATTTTGAACTGACTGGAATAGGTGATAAAGGCTATGTTATAGATGACAGTACAGAACTCAGTTTGAGCAAATGTGAATATTTTGATGAAATAACTAGATCAAGTATTTATGGTGATGCTGCAAACCCTGTATCAGGTCAGAACGCCATAATTTCTATTCCTGCTGTTACAGATAGCGGAGAGCGATTACTCTATACGGACGGAAAGAATTGCAATACTTATCAGAATCAGACTAAAAAAGACAAAAGCAACGCCACTGATTGGAAATCAAATCCAAGTGCAAGGTATTATTATAATCTTGATGTATACAGGACAAATTATGTTAATGAAACAGGCGGAGCTAAAGCTACTGTATGGAGTGCAAGAGTTTTTGCGGCGTCAAACATAAAAAAATATATTTGTGATAAAGACCCTGGTTTCCCAAAAGATGAAACAATAGATTTGCGTAGATATTCTTATTATCCGGTTGATACGAATAACCTAACTATTAGTTCAAGTTCAACTATTATTTTTGACAATAAAGGCTTTAATATGTCTGAAAAAGTGTCAAATAATAACCATCCTCGTCATACGAATGGTAATGATAGTGTTAATCCTAGTAAAAACGATGATTCTCGTACACAACATTACATGATGCAATGCGGACTTTTCAGAAATGAAAATGGAGCTGTTACCATAAGTGGTAAACTGACCTTTAAGGGAAATATCGGTAAGGTGAATGGTGGTTCAGGTGCATTGGTTTGCGGCTCAGTTGCTGACGACACCAATACTACAAAAAAATCTGTCAAAATTACCGGCAGTATCGTTCTTGATGATCTGTATGTGAATGATACTTCTTTAAGTTTAAATGGTGAAAATTCTTATGCCCCTTTGCTTATAAATAAGATAGGCAACATGACAGAGATCACTATACAGAATGTGTCACAGAAAAAACACAGTAGGACTACTGCTAAATATGATAAAGGCGGTCAGAATTATGCTGCAACAAGCCTTATAGGCAATGTAGGAAGCAAAAAGGGTCAAAATATATCTCTGACTTTCTCAAATATCAAGCTTGACGCAAGTAATGATAATTCAATTTTCAAAAATGCTACTTTGCTTGAAAGCTTTCAGCATTCTGACGGCGCAGGCTCTTCTGCAATATACAACTATAAATGGGACGAAGATTGGGATACAGACTCATCTGGCAATATTAAGCATAAGCATAATGTAACCTACGGAAAAGAAGTGTCTGACACCAAGAAGAATGTTGATGATTATGGAAATAGCAGACAGAATAAGTATCATGGCGATTGGAGTAGAGATGACAGGTATACTTCCCCTGACCAAAATAACGCAACAGAGGAATATAGCTTTACTGAATACAAGCCATATGTTGCTATATCGTATAACACCGCCCAAAACTATGATGAGATAGACGTAAACCTCGAGCGACCATATCTGGACGAGGGTTGCGGAACATACTCTGATCCATATATCCTTGACGCTTCCACACTTGCAGAGGTCGCACGAGTTATCAGTACAGCCGCACCTACAAATGGCTGGGAAGTAAACTATAATGCAAATGTTTCTGCCGATAAATCGACTGTTAATGCTAATAGTGCTTTTTGCAAAGGCACTAATCATAAAACTTATACTTATGATGGAACAGGCAATTTCGTAAGCGGAACGGAAAAAGTTTCAAAAGATAACATGATCAAATATCTTTGCGAGGCTTATTACAAGATAAATGATGATATAGTTCTTGGCAGTTCTTTTGCAGGTCTTGGCGGAACATCAAACAGTTACGTTTTCAGGGGCGTTATTGTTGGACAGAAGAAATCCGACGGAACATATCCAACTATCACCAATAAATCTGCAAGCCCTCTCATCAGGTTCAGCAGCGGAAGTGTTGTAAAAGATATCAACATAGAATATACCAAAGAAGTAACGCTTTCAAAAAACAATAATAATAAATTAAACTATAGTACCGGAAAGACGGAGTATTATGGTGGTGTTATGGGCGTTGTGTTCGGTGGAGATAATATCATTGATAATGTCAAGGTAACAAATCCTAATATAAAATTTGCGAATAACGATAACAGCAAACAACATCTTATTACTGCAGGCGGATATGTTGGCGCCATAGTTTACGGCGGCGTTATTTTCAGAAATATGAACAACGTTGTCAAAGATAGTGCGCTTACAACCAACAATACTGAGGCAGTGGGTGAAGACGTATATACCAATCTTTTTATCAATCCATATATAGGCAGAGTTGTAAACGGCTTTGCTATCGAAGAGGGAACAAAGTTCGGTAAGTCAACTAACCTTGACAATGGCAGGAAAAATTATCTCATCACGCAGTTTAAGAGTGATCTAAGTGATGGTGAGAAATTAAATGTTATTGCCGGCACGACCAATACCATTGAAGTGCCTAATGCACAGGCGTTGTTTATGCTGTCTATCATATCACAGTCCGGTATGGGATATACAGACCGTAATAAAAATACTTGCGGCTATGGTCACTATACTTTTACTCGAAATGCAGACTATTCAAAAGTTGGCACAGCTACATTGACTTCTGATGATAAAGATTACAAAACTGCGCTCTCAGATTATCAAAGACTTGAAAAGGCTACAAGCAGGGAGTATGAAAAGAAAAATTCTGTAATGCTAAAAAAATATACAAAGCCAAGTGGAAATCTTTATGAAGCAAAGTGGGCACACGAATTAAATAAGAACTTTACTGTTAATCTCACAGGAAATGGAACCTATGACCTCACCGGAACCGGTTTTTGTGGTATAAATCAGTTGTTTGATGCAAAGGATAGTAACCTTGGCGACATTAAATGTGATTATACTTTATCTTTGACAGCTATCCAGGGAAATGATAAGACTATAAAGCTCGATACAGATATAAAAGCCTATGCTGTGAAAATAACAGATAACAAGGGCGGTAGCACTATTGAATTCCAAGATGTGGATAACTATAAATATCGTACCGCATTTGCCTCCGTAAAAGGAGTTGGGTTGATAAACTGTTCAACGTATGCTTTAACTGTAAATAACCTTAAGCTTTCCGGCAAGATCAGCGTTAAGACGTATAACTACGATGGACAATCGTATGTTAATGAAGACCTTTCTACAGGTGGTATTGTTGGCGGAGTACAGAATTCTTGCACGTTTATCGGAATAACATTGACCGATCTTGAAATATATGGCGCATATACTGTGGGAGGACTTATAGGAAAGTCAACAAATGATATCAATATAAGTAACGTTAAGTCTGAAAACAGTGGCGTTTATGTGTATGGCGGATTTGAAACAGGCGGTCTTGTGGGAAAATCTCAGGAAGGCAACGAATTCTCTGTTGATAATTCTAATATAACAATTAAGAAAGTTGAATTTGCTAATCTTGATAAAGGCACAGGAAATTGGTTTGGCGTAGGTGGAATCGCAGGTTCTGCAAATATCAAAACGACAATAAGCAATGTTCAGCTTACAGCCTATAATAAAGATAGCTTTATCGGTTCAAAAAAAGACAATAAACCCCTTGCAACCCAGACAATGAACGAGGGCGGTCTTATAGGACTGTCTAACGGAGCATGCACAATAACAAACACAAGCGTCAGTGTCGATGTTTATGGTAGTAATGCCGGTGGATTCGTTGGAATAAACAAAAACCAGTTGTCTATCAATGACTGTTACTATGGAGGAACATCTGAAACATCAGCTTGCGGTGTTTATGGCTATACAAGTTCAGGCGGAATGGTCGGCACACAGAATGCGGCTGTGACTATATCAAAGTCTGCTGTAAAAAATGCAACGATAGGTATACCAGCTGCTAAAAATGGTGATGCAGGTATCGGAGGTTATGTTGGTATAAAAGCTAATGGTGATCTGAAGATATCTGATTGTGAAGTCAACAATGTTACTCTGTCAGCAGAAGATAAGTCCAATGGTGCAGGTGCAGGCGGCGTGATCGGTCATAATGACCGTGGAAGCACATATGCTTATGATATTCTCATAAATAAATTAGGCTATGTAAGAGGCAACAATAGCGTATCTGTTTCTAACTTGATAGGTTGGAACAAGGATAAAAATCTATCATCTAAATTTATTGGAGTATCGGTAAATAACACGGATTGTTTACCTGATATACAGTATAATGCTTCACAGATACCTACAAACTTCACCGCAGTTCACTCCGACTACAACGGCGATCAGAATAATACTCAAAATATCGGTGATGGAAGCAGGACACACGTTGATATCTATTCACCTTATGTCAATATAAACCCAAGCGTTTCTGTCGGCGGTAAGACTTTCGCAGGTGATTTTGTTGGCGGAAATATGCAGACTATCATCAGTGACGCTGCTTCTTATACGAATGGCACAGCCAAAAAATCCTATGGCATAAACAGTACCATAAAGACATATGCAGAGAATTTGGCTAATTCAAAGCTTACAACATTTCGTCAGGCCTCTGAGCTTGATGTTCAGGAGCTGAACGATCTTCCTGTTCTGCTTATTGATGATAACTCATCGTTGAATATCACGCAAATGCTTGCAAAGTATATCTCAGTTCTGACAAATTGTGATGTTTGCGACAGCAGTTCAAATAAGCTGAAAACAACAGATCTTATGAATGTCAGCACAGCGACTTATGTGTATGATAACGACGTTTTGAAAAAATCAGACGAAAGCACTCTTACGTTTAACAGCAAGACAGGATATTTCAAGGTCACAGACGGTCAGTATGACAATGACGGCACAAACAGATTTACTGTCATTACTCTTGATTATATCGACCCAACGGGAAGTGGCAAAACTGCTCTTAGACTTCATATTCCTGTTTTTGTAAGAAAGGTGCTTGATTTCAGCTTCCAATCTTACGTTATCTCAGGCACAGACTATAACCATTCTCACTATACAGATAAAACAAAGCTTGCTTTTGAGAGCTTTGATGCACCTGTTACTACTTATTTTAAGTATTCCTATTACAAATCCGCTAACGAATGGGAAAAAATGCTCAATAACGGTGACAGTCTGCTTTGGAGCTTTGATAAAAAGCTTTATCTTATTGGTGATAATGCCACTGACAGTGGTGTGCTTACCGATGATACAAAGCTAACTCTTGTTGATGCAAATAACAATGACAAGACTTATCATTCTACCGCAAGTGATGCTAAGTTTAATAAAACAACTGGTGAGCTTGACTTGACAAATATAAGTGGCTTTAAACCGGTTACAATGAATGATGTACTGTTAAGATATGCGTCGGTAACAGCTAAAGAATCATCTGACGGAACACTTGTTGAGGCTGCTGATGAAGCTACAGCTACTGTAAAAACAAGCGACGGCAAGTATTATAGACCTGCTGGTGAGAATGAAACAGGCACTTATAAGATAACTGTTTCAGCGAATAGTGATACACCTAAAAATGATAATGACGAAATGATAATAAGCGAGAACTATTATCTCACTATCAGTATTCCGGAAACGGGAAGCTTAAAAAAAGTCATCAAGAACTTTGTGAATTATTATAGTGGCAATCGGCCAAGAAAACTCAATGGCAATATTCCTACAAACCTTGTCCAAGTGACAAATAATGACACTGGCGCATATGTTATTGCAAACTTTTTTACACAGCTAGTAAGTGTGACGGCTCATGACCCAGAGGAGATAACAGCGTCAAATAATTTTGTCCGTGCGACAATGACGTCAAAAATAAGCATTGATCCGAGCCTTAGAGATACATTTAATGGCTATAAGAGTGACGATTTCAATATGTATCAGGCGTTTAAATTCTCTATGAAGAACTTTGATGAAAACGATGCGGGAGCTAATGCAAAGATCATTGCAGGAACTTCGGTGAATGTTGATTACAGCATTTTAAACAGTTCAGACACAGAGTTATCAAACGCAAAAATAAGCAAGACTGAGACACTTTCAGAAGCTAAAGACAGCTATATGCTGATGTATCCCGATTCGGTCTACGATTATATCAATAGTGACACAAATGGTTCTATAACTGTCAAGGCGGATATCAGCTTAACTTATGGTACTGCGGGGATCATAGATCAGTTTCCTGAGCGTAAGGACGGGGATACAAAAACCGGTATAGGCGTAAATGCGTCGTCATATGTTGCATATAGCCAGAACAATATTGAGAACAGCTCTATCTCTGCAAGTGGAGTTATGCCTGCCAGACGCTACTATAGAAAGGCAATGACGGTGGCACAGCTAAACTATAACGTTGCAGAGTCAACGGTTCTTGAGTCGAAGGATTCACCATTTTCGCAGCTTGGTATAAATGCCAAAGATATGACTACAGAAGAAATGGCAATAACAGCAAATGCTATCTATGATCTGTCTGCTTTGAGTCGATCAACAAAGGACAGTGGCAAAAAAATACAGTATACAATGAGGTTGTATGTTAAGGACAATAGTGGCGATTATAAGCAGACAAACGATATTAGCAAATATCTCAGTAGCTTTACTTTGGAAAACGCCACATCAAGCAGCGGTCTGAATGGCAAGGAGTGCGTTTTTACCACTGATTATAATGGGGAAGAACAAAACACAGCCGTTACGAAATTTACAGTAAAAACAGGCAAGGCTTTTGAGGAGCAGGGACTTACCTATGCGAACTATAGAGTTGAGCTTACCGCAGTATTGCTTAATGACAACAACTCAGTTGTTAATGGAACTACCTCAAGCGACTATGTTGTTTACACAAACGCAAAAATAGAAACAGGCTTTATAAATTCATAATAAGCAGGCATTTTCAGGAGAAAATTATGGCAAAAAGCATTTTTGGAAAATTCAGAAAATTAGAAAAAAAGAAGAAGCTCCAGTTTGTCATAGCAGTATCCATCTCGGTGGTACTGCTTGTGGCACTGCCTGTTTATGCGTGGTTTACTCACAAACGTTCTATTGCTCTTACAACAAAAATAAATGCCCCTACTCAGCTTTATATCACCGCAGGAAACAAAGAATCTGTGGCAAATCTTGAAATGGCAGATATAGACGTTGAGAACGGCAGTTATAAAGACTTTGTTTTCGGCATAGGCGGGGCAGACGTGCAACAATATCAAATACAGCTTGCACATACAACAAATATCCCTTTTGAGTATGAGATATATCGTGCGAAAAGCGTCAGTGAAACTGAAAAATCTGAAGCTGTCGTTTATGTTTCTGATGAAGAGAATAAAACGTTTTATTACAAAATAGACGGCAATAAGATCTCGGGACATTATCTCAATCAGCAAGGCTCGGAGATACTTGCTAACAGCACACTTCACGAAAAGTCCTATGACAGCTACGGCAATGTTCAGAAAAATGCCGAGGCACTTTATTGGCAATCGGATACACTGACGGTAATTGACAATAAAGATCCGTTTTGCGATTATTTTATAATAAGAGTAAAATGGAATAAAAACGTCCAAAACAATAAAGAAACTGATATGGTCTACCTGACAGTTCAGAGAAAGTAATAATTCACAAAATAGAGAGGAGGGTGGCTGTTATGAAAGACAAATTTATAAAAAAGCTTAAAAGATCGTGGCTTGCAATATGGATAGCTTTTGCGGCAGCCGCACTCAGTACTATTGGCGTCCTGGCGGCTTATACCAGCGTTTCAAGTGTAAAGCGAGTTGTATCCACACAAAAGGGAGCTGGTATGCTGTTTTCATCTAATTATCTTACAACAGATGAAAATGATCTTCCAAGGACGATAACTTTTAGCAGTATGGAAAACTCGCCTTGTGTGACAGTCAATGTGTGCAACTATCCGCAAACATTGATAAAGCATAATGACAAGGATATCACATACACTTTGAAAGTCGAGCTTGTGGACAGCAACGGAAATGCCGTTACTGGAGAAGAAACTGCAAAATACTCAGTTGAATATAACGGTGAGAAAAAGACTTTTGGAAGCAATTCAAAAATAGAGTTTTCACTTCTGAAACTTATGGCTGACGATTTCAACAAGCATGAATTTGTGCTGACTTTTGATAAGTCACAGCTCACAAAGTCTGACATATACATGAGAGTGACAGCCACTCCTAAAAATCAGGCAGAGTTGAAACCGCTCTCCGCAAAGCTTGGCGTTATCTATATAAATAATAACACATCAGCAACATGGACAGGCACATTCATCGACAATGCTACCTCGCCTAAAGATCTTGACGGCTTCAACTACCGCCTGTCAGGCAGTGGCGAGGGTACTGTCACCCTGACTTGGAATACGAACTATGTAGATATCAGCCCATGGTTTAAGAATACTTATGATCTGACTATTTCAAAGGACATTTCTGGCATAGCCACTGCAACTTTGAAAGTGAATTCTGCCGAGAAAAATCAATATGACATTCAATTCTATCGAACGAACGGCATTAACAGTGCAGAGCAGTGGTCTGACGGTAATCATACCGATATTACGGTGACTGGTACGGGATTTGTTTCAATGAGTTTCACTCAAAGCACAGCGACTGAAAATTAGAATATGTACAAAAAAACGGACTGCACACAAAATGCAGTCCGTGTATTTTTTCTGTAGGGGCGAACAGTGTTCGCCCGTTTTTTTAAATCCGTATAATGTCCAAGTACGAAAGCTTAGAGTGCAGACTTCAAAGCCTCAGCAAGCTGAGCAGGACATGATGTGCCACGTCCGTTGCAGTCGATACCCTCAAGTCTGTCAATAACGTCTTGAACCTTCATGCCCTCAACAAGCTTTGATACACCCTGTGTATTGCCGTTACAGCCACCTGTGAAATGCACTTTCTTTACGATACCGTCCTCTACTTCGATATCTATTTTTCTTGAACATACTCCCTTTGGAGTGTAGCTTATCGTTGCCATTTGAAAAACCTCCTAAATTCTTGCTACGCCTGTTTCTCTTGCAGCCTTTGCCACAGCCTCAGCCACAGCGACCGGTACAGATCTGTCAAAAGAGTTCGGCAGAATAAATTCCGCACTGAGCTTGTCCTCAGGAACACAGCCTGCGATAGCCTTTGCTGCGGCCATTTTCATTTCCTCGTTGATGTCAGAAGCCCTTACTGCAAGCGCACCCTTGAAAATTCCGGGGAAAGCGATAACGTTGTTTATCTGGTTAGGGAA
>ENA-OPFG01000764-OPFG01000764.1-human-gut-metagenome-genome-assembly--contig:-NODE-764-length-19513-cov-2.329890_pt1 | contig 19513 bp, 16 predicted proteins | sample MGYA00241304_ERZ501542 | MGnify/ENA primary metagenome ERZ501542 (study PRJEB25962, sample SAMEA2042427) | human gut metagenome | biome: human gut; feature: human-associated habitat; material: faeces...
CTTAATGACTCATATATAATGAGTATGAAAAAAATTAATAAAAGGTCTCTTTTGAGTGCATAATAATTCAAAGGAGATTTTTTTATGTGGTATAAAGGAAAAGAAGAGATATTAAAACAATTAGAAACAAGTTCTAAAGGCATAACAAATTCAGAAGCGAACAAAAGATTAAAAGAAGAAGGATTAAATAGAATTCCAACAGGTAAGAGAAATACTATTTGGAACATAATTATTGAACAACTGAAAAATCCAATAATATTTATACTATTTTTTTCAGCAATATTTTCAATAATAACACAAAGTAAAGCAGATGCAATATTTATATTTGTTGTAATAGGAATAAATACAATTATAGGAACATATCAGGAATGGAGTTCAGAAAAAAGTGCTGAGAAGCTTCAAAATATGATAAAAATTAGAACTAAAGTATTAAGAGATGGAAAAATAGAAGAAATCGATTCAGAAAATATAGTTGTTGGAGATATTATAGAATTAGAATCTGGAAATAAAGTACCTGCTGATTTGAGATTAATAGATGTAAAAAATTTAAGTATAGATGAATCTGTTTTAACAGGTGAATCAAAACCAAAAAATAAATTAGATATAACATTGCCTAAAGAAACAGAATTAGCAGAAAGAGATAATATTGCATTTGCAGGAAGTATAGTTACAAAAGGAAGAGGAATAGGTGTTGTAATAGCAACAGGTCAATATACAGAATTTGGAAAAGTTGCTGAAAATGTATTACTTTCAGAAGATTCAAAAACACCATTAGTAATAAAAATAGAAAAATTTTCAAAACAAATAAGTTTTGCATTTTTAATTTTTGCAATAATTGTATCAATATTTTTGTTTTTTAAAGGATATAAATTATCTGAAATATTATCAACAGTAATAGCATTAACAGTTTCTGCAATACCAGAGGGATTAACAATTGCTATGACAATAGTATTATCAGTATCTTCAAATAAAATGGCAAAAAGACATGTAATAGTAAAAAAGCTAAATGCAGTTGAAAGCTTAGGAAGTTGTAATGTTATAGCAACAGATAAAACAGGAACATTAACTGCAAATGAACAAACTGCAAAGAAAATAGTTCTTCCGAATGATAGTGTAGCATCAATAAAAGGAATTGGATATAATGATATAGGTGAAATAAGATGTGATGAGAAAGATAAAACACAAATAAAAGAAATAGCGAAAATGGGATATGTAAACAATGAAGCAAGGCTTGAATATGATGGAAAACAATGGAAACATTCAGGTGATGCAATAGATACAGCATTTTTAGCATTAGGAATGAAAATTCCAATAAAACAACAATTTGATATAAAAAGTATGATACATTATGAATCACAATTAAAATATTCAGCAGTAGTATTTGAAGAAAATAATGAATATGTAGTAACTATAAAAGGGGCTCCAGAAAAAGTTTTAGAATTTTGCAAATATATTAATGAGAAAGAAAAGATAAATAAAGATAAAATTCTTAATCAAAATATTCAATTAGCAGAAGAAGGATATAGAGTTATAGCAATAGCTCAAAGTAAAATTCATAAGAGAAATTTTGAAACAAAAGAGCTAGAAGAAAAAGATCTTAAAGATATGATATTTCTGGGATTGATAGGATTTGTAGATCCGATTAGAGAAGGAGTAACAGAAGCAGTAGAAAGTTGTAAAAAAGCAGGAATTGAAACAATTATGATTACTGGAGACCAAAAAAATACAGCAGAAGCAATAGCTAAGAGAATAGGTATAACAAAAGTATATTCTAGAGCAACACCTATGGAGAAATTAGAAATAGTTAAAAAATTAAAAGAAGAAGGAAAAATGGTTGCTGTAACAGGTGATGGGGTAAATGATACACCAGCTCTAAAATCAGCCAATATAGGTGTTGCAATAGGAAGTGGAACAGATATTGCAAAAGAAACAGGGAATATGATAATAACAGATGATAATTTTTCATCAATTGTAAATGGTGTAGAAGAAGGAAGAAGAGCATATAATAATATAAGAAAAGTAATATATTTGCTCTTATCAACAGGATTATCTGAAATAATATTATTTGTATTAGCGATGATATTTAATTTTCCAATACCATTAGTCGCAATACAATTATTATGGTTAAATTTAATAAGTAATGGAATTCAAAGTAATGCTTTAGCATTTGAAAAAGATGTTGAAGATGTAATGAATAGACCTGCAAATAATGAAAAAATATTTGATAAATTAATGATAAATGAAATTATCATATCAGCAACAGTAATGGGAATAATAGAATTTGCACTTTATATTTATTTATATAATATAAAACATCTTGAAATAGAAGTTATTAGAAGTTATTTACTAACATTGATGGTCTTAATGGAAAATATTCATATCTTTAATTGTAGAAGTGAAAGAATTTCAGCATTTAAAATATCAGGACAAAATAATAAATTCTTGATATTTTCGATATTGATAACATGTTTAATACAAATAATAGTCGTGAGAAGTGATATATTATCAAATATATTACGTTTAAAAACAATACCATTAGAGTTTGCTGGTGGATTAGTAGTATTTTCAATACCTTTAATAATTATCATGGAAGTGTATAAAAAATTTGTGAACAAATAAGAAAAATTTAAAATTTTTCTTTGATTTGTTCATGCCCGATTTGAGTTTTCGACTTTATGTCGAAAAACTCAAATGGCTAGCGATTGTAACATTTAAAATAATATGAAAGATAATTCTTTCATATTATTTTAAAAAAATTTATAAAAATTATTGACAATTGAGTAATTATTCAACTATAATATAGTAAAAGTTGAATGATTACTCAATTATTTTGCTTACAAAAGAGTAAGGAAAGGAGATATGTATGGCAAGGAATGAATTTGTTTGTGATTGTAATGTAATTCATCAAGATTTAGTTGAATCAACACAAAAACAAATGGTAGATGAAGATATATTAAATAAAATGGCAGATTTTTTTAGCATATTAGGAGATACAACAAGAGTTAAAATATTAGATGCTTTGGATAAAAATGAGCTGTGTGTGTGTGACATAGCAAATGTACTTGGTATGAGTAAGTCGTCAATTTCACATCAATTAGGAACATTAAGAAGATGTGGAATTGTAAAGTGTAGAAAAGTAGGAAAAGAGGTTTTTTATACACTTGATGATGAACATGTAAAAGAAGTGTTTGAAGTGGCGATAGAGCATATTGAACATAAAATATAGGATTGGAAAATATTTATAATTTTGGCTGTGTTAAATTTCATTTAAAACGTGGTTACATACACTACGTATGCGCCCTTGCCTTTTAAATAAAATTTTCAGTTACACATACTGAGGCTGTAGCAAGCAAAGCTTTAACAGCCTCAGGGCTCGCCAAAATTCAACTATTTTCCAATCCGGGTGTACAATTTTTGAAATAAATATAAAAAGAAGGGTAGGTAATTATTATGAAAGTGAAATTTAAAATAAAAGGAATTGATTGTGCAAATTGTGCAGCAGAATTAGAAAGAGCTATACAAAAAATAGATGGTGTAACAGAGGCATCTTTGAGTTTTATGACAGAAAAATTGGTAATGGAAATTGAAGATAATAGAAAAGATGAGGTATTAAAAAATTTAAAAAAGGTTGTGAAAAAAGAAGAACCTGATTGTACTATAGAGGAAATTTAATTCTTTCTCAATTTTGGTTTTGTTTCAAGAAAGGAAAAAAGATAAATGAAAAAAAGAGGAATTAAAATAATAATATCAGCAATATTATTTGTATTAGCATTAGTAATTCCATTTTCAAATGAATGGATAAATAATGGATTGTTTATTATAAGTTATTTAGTTGTAGGATGTGAAATATTAAAAAAAGCTGTAAGAAATATATTTAGAGGAAAAGTTTTTGATGAAAACTTTTTAATGGCTGTTGCAACAATAGGTGCATTTGCAATAGGCGAATTTCCAGAAGCTGTTGCAGTTATGTTGTTTTATCAAGTTGGTGAATTATTTCAAAGTTATGCTGTTGATAAATCTAGAAAATCAATTGCAAGTTTAATGGATATAAGACCAGATTATGCAAATATTGAGAAAGATGGAAAAGTTGAAAAAGTTGATCCTGATGAAGTAAAAATTGGAGATATAATTATTGTAAAAACTGGAGAAAAAATACCATTAGATGGTGTTATTATTGAAGGTAGATCAAGCTTAGATACAATGGCATTGACAGGAGAATCTGTTCCAAGAGTTGTAAAAACAGAAGATGAAGTGCTAAGTGGTTGTATCAATAAAGATGGTTTATTAAAGATAAGGGTAACTAAAGAATTTGGAGAATCAACAGTAAGTAGGATTTTGGATTTAGTAGAAAATGCAAGTAGTAAAAAATCAAAATCTGAAAACTTTATTACAAAATTTGCAAAATATTATACTCCAACAGTAGTTATAATAGCTGTACTTTTAGCATTTATACCACCAATAATATTAAAAGATTTTAGTACATTTTCAGTATGGCTATATAGAGCATTGTCATTTTTGGTTGTATCATGTCCATGTGCATTAGTAATATCAATACCATTAAGTTTCTTTGGTGGAATTGGTGGAGCATCTAAAATGGGAATATTAATAAAAGGAAGTAACTATTTAGAAGCATTAGCAAACACAGAAACAGTAGTATTTGATAAAACAGGAACATTAACAGAAGGAATTTTCGAAGTTCAAGATATTTATGCAGAAGGAATTGAAAAAGATGAGTTATTAAGAATTGTTGCACATGCAGAAAATTATTCAAACCATCCAATTGCTAAATCAGTAAAGAAAGCATATAACAAAGAAATTGACGAAAAAATCATAAAAAATCCACAAGAATTAAGTGGAAAAGGAATCTGGGCTAAAATTGATGAAAAAGATATTTTAGTTGGAAATGAAAAGTTAATGTTAGAAGAAAAAATAGACTTTAAAAAATGTGATGAAGTAGGAACGATATTATATGTTGCAATTGATAAAAAATATGTAGGATATGTATTAATTGCAGATAAAATAAAACAAGATTCTCCAAAAACAATTAGAGAATTAAAAGCAATGAATATTAAAAAAACAGTAATGCTTACAGGTGATAAAAAAGAAGTTGGAGAATATGTTGCTAAAAAGTTAAATATGGATAAAGTTTATACTGAATTATTACCAGATGGAAAAGTTGAAAAAGTAGAAGAATTATTAAAACAAAAGAGTGAAAAGGGAAAGCTTGTATTTGTTGGTGACGGAATAAATGATGCACCTGTTTTAACAATTTCAGATATTGGTGTTGCAATGGGTGGACTTGGATCTGATGCGGCAATAGAAGCAGCAGATATTGTTATAATGACAGATGAAACTTCAAAAATAAGTAAAGCAATTAACTTGTCAAAAAAGACAATGAGAATTGTTCATGAAAATATTATTTTTGCAATATTTGTAAAAATAGCAGTTCTTGTATTAACTGCATTTGGAGCCTCTACGATGTGGGAAGCTGTTTTTGCAGATGTAGGAGTTTCTGTTATTGCAATAATTAATGCTTTAAGAATGTTGAATATAAAGAAATTTGAATAATAGAAAAAACGCAATCTTAATTGATTGCGTTTTTTATGGAATGAATATGATTTTGAAATTATTTCTTGTTAAAACTCAAACATTCTACAACAAAATCGTTTGCAGAATTTCCATCTACATCAACTTCTAAATATTGAGAAGGAATATATACAATAAAAATTCGTTTACATTTATCATTGAGAACCCAATGATGTTTAATTGATTTTGTGTAGGTGTTTGTAAGTATAATTTTACAAGAAGTATCTTTTCCTACGTTTGCTTTTATGATAACAAGCCCTCTCAGACCAGTACCGGTAGAGAAAACGTAATGTCCTTTTTCAAAGAAGAAAAGTACTAATTTGTTATCCATTAAAAAGCAAATGCTCCAAGTGATTGCTACAAAAACAATCACAGGTAAGATAATCAATAAATTCCGAGCCATATTTTTCCCTCCATTACATAACTCAATTGAGTGATTACATTTGTAAGTAAAAACTTACAAAATCAAGGTGCTTTACCTTAACAGGTAAAATAATACCATAAATTTACATAAAAGTCAATTTGCATTAAAAATTTTATATATAAAGACAAAGAGCAAACTTAGAACAGGGATTCCAAGTTTGCTCTTTGTAAATATCGTTACAACGGTTTATTTTTTTTCTGTCAATTCTTCCTTGAGATGCTTCATTGCCAAATCGTGCTGGTTGCAAATATAATATCCGTATTTCTCAAATTCCTTAGAGCGATCATCTAATTTGAACAAACCATAGGCTAGATTATATTCAAAATTTTGTTCTGGTGTAGGAATATCAATTTTCCATTCAGGAATATTTAAAAGTGCTAAGGCATGAAAAAGTGAAAAGTAGTTGAAAGCAGCAGCAGTAGTGATATTAGGATAAATTCTGATGTATGACGGATTAGCTAATTCTTCCATAATTCGTTTTGCAATTTCATCTTGTATTTGTCGCATTTCTTTTTTAGTAAACTTTTTTTGTGGAAGTTTTAATGTAAGATAAAACAGATTGTCAAACTGGTTATAGTCAATACTATACCAGTATTCATTAGGAATGGCTTTTGGATAGGAAAGAGCTTCTGCGATTAATTTACAGCAACTTAATTCAAGCCCCATCCACTGAGCAGATTCAAGATTTTCCATAAATTTTTCCAAATTTTCTTTTTTAATCATCATGTTGTTTTCCTCCAATTGTAAATTTGTGACAGAAAAAAATCGACAAATGTCAAAGACATCATATATAGAATATAACACTAATTTACATAACTTGCAAGAGTGACAAAAAATATTTTGGGCAAAATATAGACATTTGAGGTTAAGTGGTGTAAAATAATTAAGTATAAAATGGAGAAAAATAATGATAAGAATAAAAGATATAAAAATAAGAGAAGATTTATTAGAAGAAAAAGTATTAGAAAAAGCATTACAAAAAAATAGATTACAAAAAGAAGATGTGAAAAAATGGTATATTTATAAAAAATCAATAGATGCCAGAAAAAAAGAAGACATTTTCTATAATTATACAATAGACATTGAGTTAAAAGATAAAAATAAAGAAAAAAAATTTGAAAAAATTGAAGAATATAAAATGCCAGAAATAAAAGTAAAAAGGACAAGTAAAATTCAACCAGTAATAATAGGAGCTGGACCAGCAGGTTTATTTTCTGCATTAATCTTTGTTGAAAATGGAATAAAGCCAATTCTAATTGAAAGAGGAAAAAGAGTAGAAGATAGAGTAAAAGATGTCGAGGAATTTATAAATAATAGAAAATTTAACCCTAAATCTAATATTCAATTTGGAGAAGGTGGGGCAGGAACATTTTCAGACGGAAAATTAAATACTGGAAATTCAAGTATATATTCAAGAAAAGTACTCGAAGAATTTGTAAAATTTGGTGCGCCAAAAGAAATAATGTATGTTGCAAAACCACATTTAGGAACAGATAATTTAGTAAAGATTGTAAAAAATATTAGAGAATATATATTACAACAAGGGGGAGAAATCTTTTTCGAAGAAGAAGTTATAGATTTTGAAATAAAAAAAGGTCAGATAAAATCTGTAATAACAAACCAAAAAAGAAAAATAGAAACAGATAGTGTTATATTAGCAATTGGACATAGTGCAAGAGACACATTTAAAAAATTAAATGAACTAGGAGTAAAAATTGCGCCAAAAAACTTTGCTGTTGGGGTTAGAATAGAACATTTACAAAAAGATATAAATATGGCTCAGTATGGAAATAAAACAAAATTGAGATTAGGGTCTGCAGATTATAAATTAGTATATCATGCCTCAAATGGAAGAACTTGCTATACATTTTGCATGTGCCCTGGTGGAAAAGTAATGGCCTCAAATTCAGAAGAAAGTTCAATTGTAACAAATGGAATGAGTAATTTTGCAAGAGATGGAGAAAATGCAAATAGTGCATTACTTGTAAATATATCTATTGAAGATTTTTATAAAGAATCGCCATTAGATGGAATGTATTTTCAAGAAGAATTAGAGAAAAAAGCATTTGAATTAGGCGGAAAAAACTACAATGCACCAATACAAAGAGTTGAAGATTTTCTCGAAAATAAAACAACAACAAATTTAGGAAAAATAAAGCCAACATATATGCCTGGAGTAACATTTGCCAACCTGAATGAAATATTGCCAGAATTTGTTTCAAATACATTAAAAGAAGGATTAACAGAATTAGATCAAAAATTACATGGATTTGCTGAACATGATGCAATAATGACGGGAGTAGAAACAAGAAGTTCATCACCAGTACAAATAACGAGAGATAAAGAAACAATGAATTCAATTAATGTTCAAGGACTATATCCATGTGGAGAAGGTGCAGGATATGCTGGAGGCATTATGACAGCTGCTATTGATGGAATAAAATGTGCAATAAAAATAATTGAAAAAGAGTAAAATTATAATATATTTAATGAAAAAAATTCCAGCATAAAAAACAAAGAAAAAATCATTATAAGTGAGTATAAATTTGAAAAAAAGAGATATAATAAAATTAGCATATAAAATTTAAGAAATTTGAACCAAAAAAGTGTTGCAATAGAAAAAATTATATGCTAAAATATGTATAACAAATAAATAATTAGAACAAAGCAAAAACCCTGCGTAGTGCGTGTAGACAGAATTTTTAGAACCTACAAGTTTAAAGAGGGACCTTAAATCTTTGAATATGGCGTGCAAGCTTACACTTTAGCATTTGTAAAATTACATTTCGAGTAGTAAGAAGCCCATGAGTATTCAAGAAGGAACCCACCTGTCGAAGACAGGTCCTTAAAAATTCAATCAACTTACGGCTAATGTGGGGATTGCTTTTTTTTGTGTGTAAAAGCTTTTAAAAATTATAAAGAATTTCTTAAAAAGCTTTTCTTTTTTTGAAAAATATAATATAATGTATTTGCGATTTTAATATATTCAAAAGTGCTGATTCTTGCGAAAGGAAGGATATTTTAATGAAAGAAAAAAAGAAAAAAAATAAACAACATAGTAATTCAAATAAAAAAAATATGAAAAGTCAAAAAACAAATGCAAAAAATGCAAATAATAAGTTAATAGAAAAAGATACTAAAATGAAATTCAAGTATAAACATCCAAAATTAGCGATAACATTAAAAATATTATTGGTATTAATAATATTATTAGTTGTTGTTGGGACAGGAGTTATAATAGGACTTGTATATGGATTTTTTGGAGATGATTTGAAAATTGATTTATCAAAATTGACAATGATAGAAAATACAGTAATAGTAGATTCAAATGAAAACGTATTAGCAGAACTAAATGGAAAAGAAAGTAGAAAAATTATTACACTAGATGAAATGTCACCATATTTACCTAAAGCATATATAGCAATTGAAGACGAAAGATTTTATCAACATCATGGAGTTGATTTAAAAAGAACAACAGCAGCAATTCTTTCATTTGTAACACATTTTGGAAAATCAACAACAGGTGGAGGAAGTACAATAACACAACAATTGGTTAAAAATATAACACAAGATAAGGAAAGTAGTGGAATCAACGGAATATTAAGAAAAGTAAAAGAATGGGCTAAAGCATATCAAGTAGAGAATGAATTAAGTAAAACTCAAATATTAGAATTATATTTAAATTTGATACTTGTTGGAGGAAGAAACTATGGAGTTCAAACAGGAGCAGAATATTATTTTAATACAGATGCATCAAATTTAAGTATTGCACAATGTGCATTTTTAGCAGGAATAAATAATTCACCAAATGCGTATAATCCATATTCAGGAAAAGATAATACTGAAAAAATTAAAAAAAGAACAAAAACAGTATTAGGACAAATGAAAAAATGTGGATATATAAATCAAGAAGAATATGATTCAGCAGTTGCTGAGGTTGAAGCAGGATTTAATTTTGAAAATGGAGTAAAAGGAAATGTTTATTCATCACATACAGATGCATTAATTTCACAATTGATAGAGCAAATTGCACAAGAAAAAAATATTTCTAAAACAGCAGCAGAAACATATTTAAATACAAGTGGATTAAAGATATATTCTACACAAGATGTAGATATTCAAAAAATAATGGAAGATGAAATGGCTGAAGATAAATATACATTATATGCCAAAGATGCAAAGGGAAATATTATAACAGATTCTAATGGAAATGAAATTGTAGCAGAAGCAGCAGCTGTTATAATAGAACCATCAACAGGGTATGTAGTTGGAGCTGTTGGACAATTAGGAGAAAAAACAACAGCAAGAGGATTAAATAGAATAAATAGTCCAAGGCAAACAGGGTCATCAATAAAACCATTATCAGATGTATTACCTGGAATTGAAGAAGGAATAATAACACCTGCTACAATATATTTGGATACAAGAACAACATTTGGAGGAACATGGACACCAAAAAATTATAATAGATATACAGGAAAAAGAACTGTTAGATCAGCATTAACAACTTCTCAAAACATCCCATTTATAAAAATACAAGCAGAATTAACTCCCCAAAAAGGTATTGAATATTTAAAGAAAATGGGAGTATCAACATTAGATGATGAAAAAGATAATAATTTAGCATCTGTTGCAATAGGAGGATTTACATATGGTATTAGTCCATTAGAAATGGCAGCAGCATATGCAATGATTTCGAATGATGGAGTATATATTAAACCAACATTTTATACAAAAGCTGTAGATTCTAATGGAAATATAGTATTAGAGCCAAACCAACCAACAGAAAGAGTATGTTCAGTACAAACAGCATATATAGTAAAAGATTTAATGAAATCTGTAGTTAATGATTCAGCAGGAACAGCAACATATACAAGAATTAGTGGAATGGATTTAGCAGCCAAAACAGGAACAACAAATGAAGATAAAGAGAGATGGATGTGTGGATTTACAAACTATTATTCATGTGCTGTATTATATGCTTTTGATGAACCAAGAACAATTACAAAATCAAGTAAACAATCATCAGGTTTAATATTTGCTAATATAATGAAAGAAATACATAGTGGATTAGAAAAATCGACATTTAAACAACCAGACGGAATTGTTTCTGCACGAGTATGTAGAACAAGTGGAATGTTAGCTTCAGATAAATGTACAGATACATATTCAGAAATATTTGTGGAAGGAAAACTACCAGAAACTTGTGATGCACATCAAGGAACATATACAATTTGTACAGAGTCTGGATTATTAGCAAATCAATATTGTCCAGAGTCTTCAAGAAAAGTTAGAGAGACTGGTTATGTAATAGAAAAAGAAAGATTAGATTTATGGAATACATTAGAAGGAAGGGAGAGTGAAAACTCTTCACCAACTGAATATTGTAATATTCACAAAGCACCAGAGGAAAAGCCAACAGAGAGTACAAAGCCAACAGAAGGCACTAAACCATCTGAGAGTACAAAACCAACAGAAAGTACAAAACCAACAGAAAGTACAAAGCCAGCTGATGATACATCAAGTACAAAACCAACAGAGAGTACTAAGCCAACTGAGAGTACTAAACCATCTGAAGGTGAAACTACACCAACTCCAGATCTACCAGAAGAAGATACAAATACTGAAGAATAATAAGAATTTTTGCCTCACAATATGTGGGGCAAAAAGCATAAAATAGAATAGAAAGGAAGGCATATATGGATATTTATTTTTACAACACATTAACAAAACAAAAAGATTTATTTAAACCAATTGAAGAAGGAAAAGTTAAAATATATTCTTGTGGACCAACAGTATATAAAGATGCAACAATAGGAAATATGAGAACAAACTTATTAAATGATACATTAAGAAGAGTTTTAAAATATAATGGATATGAATTAAAACATGTAATGAATATTACAGATGTAGGACATTTAGTATCAGATGGAGACGAAGGAGAAGACAAAATGTTAAAATCTGCTAGAGAAGAACATAAAAGTCCTTTAGAAATAGCAGAACATTATACAAAATTATTTTTTAGAGATTTAGAAAGATTAAATATTGAAACTCCTGAAGTTGTATGTAAAGCAACAGATCATATAAAAGAAATGTTGGAAATGGTTCAAAAAATAATGAAAAATGGGTATGCATATGAAACTTCTACAGCTATATATTTTGATGTTTCAAAATTAGACAAATATGGTATTTTATCAGGAATAAACTTAAATGACCAAAAAGCAGGAGCAAGAGTTGATATAGATCCAGAAAAAAGAAATCCATATGATTTTGCATTATGGATAAAAGCACCAGCAAATCATTTAATGAAATGGGATAGTCCATGGGGACCAAGTTATCCAGGATGGCATATTGAATGTTCAGCAATGAGCACAAAATATCTTGGAGAGGAATTTGATATACATACAGGTGGAATTGATTTAGTACCAACACACCATGAAAACGAAATTGCACAAAATAAAGGAGCTTGTGGCAAAAATCCAGCACATTATTGGATACATGGAGAATATCTATTAATAAATGGTGGAAAAATGTCAAAGAGTCTTGGAAACACATATTTAATAGATGATATAATTGCTAGAGGATATAGTCCACTTGCATATAGATTGTTTAATTATTCATGTCATTATAGAGGAAAATTAAACTTTACATGGGAAGGAATTGAATCAGCAAATACATCTCTTATTCGTTTAAGAGAAGGATATCAAAAACACTTAAATGGAAATTCAGATATATCTGATGAAATAATTGCAGATATGGAAAATAGATTTCATCAAGCAATAAATGATGATATGAATATGCCACTTGCATTAAGTGTTGTATGGGAAGCAGTTAAATATCCTGAAAAATCACCTAAAATAGCACAATTACTTAAAAAATTCGATACAGTACTAGGAATAAAAATTGATGAAGTACAAGAAACAAAAATACCACAAGAAATTTTAGATTTAGTAGAAGAAAGAAAACAAGCTAGAAGTGATAAAAATTGGAGTGAATCAGATAGATTAAGAGATCTAATAGCAGAAAAAGGATATATAGTAAAAGATACGAAAGATGGGACAGAAGTTCTTAAAAAATAAATGCAATATTGAAAGGAATATTAAGAATTATGATAGATTTTAAACAAATAATAGCAGAATCAATTGCACAAATAACAAAAATAGAAGTTAATGAAATTAAAGGATTTATAGAAGTTCCAAAAGAACAAGGAAATGGAGATTATGCATTTCCTTGTTTCAAACTTGCAAAAACACTAAGAAAATCACCAAATGTAATTGCAGATGATATAAAAGCAAATGTAAACATATCAGAAAAATATGTAGAAAAGATAGAAGTTGTTGGAGGATATCTTAACTTTTTTGTAAATAAGGAAACACTTGCCAAAGAGATTCTTCAAGAAGTTGATGAAAATGAAGAATATGGAAAATCAAAAATTGGAAATGGTAAAAACATAGTAATAGATTATTCATCACCTAATATCGCAAAAACATTTCATATAGGGCATTTAAGAACAACAGTAATAGGTTCAGCATTATATAATATTTATAAATATTTAGGATATAATGTTACAGGAATAAACCATTTAGGAGATTATGGAACACAATTTGGAAAACTAATAGAAGGATATAAAAGATGGGGAACAGAATATAATCTTGATGAAAACCCTATCGAAAAATTAACAGAAATATATGTTAGAATTTCAAATTTATGCAAAGAAGATGAAAGTGTTTTAGAAGCATGTAGAGATAATTTTAAAAAATTAGAAGATGGGGATCCTGAGTGTGTTGAATTATGGACTAAATTTAAAGATTTAAGTTTAAGAGAATTCCAAAAAGTTTATGATATACTTGGAACAAAATTTGATTCTTGGAATGGAGAATCATTTTATACAGATAAAATGGGTGAGGTTATCGACTTATTAGAGAAAAGTGGAAAATTAGTAGAATCACAAGGAGCCAGAATAATTGATTTAGAAGATTACGGAATGGCGCCATGTCTAATTGAAAAATCAAATGGTTCATCAACATATGCAACAAGAGACTTAGCAGCAATACTTTATAGAGCACGTACATATGATTATGATAAAGCATTATATGTAACATCATATGAACAAGTTTTACATTTCAGACAAATATTTGAAGTAGCTAAATTATTAGGACTTGATGAAAAATATATCAAAGGATTAGAACATGTATCTTATGGAATGGTATTACTTGAAACAGGAAAAATGTCAACAAGAGAAGGAAATGTAGTAAAACTTGAAGATTTATTAAATGAAGCAATAGAAAGAGCAAAGAAAGTTATAGAAGAAAAAAATCCTGATTTAGAAAATAAGGACGATATAGCAAAAAAAGTAGGAATTGGTGCAGTTGTGTTTAATGACTTAGCAAATAGTAGAGTAAAAGATGAAATATTTAATTGGGACAAAGTATTAAACTTCCAAGGAGAAACAGGACCATATATTCAATATACTTATGTAAGAACAAAAAGTGTTATTGAAAAAGCAGGAGGAGTTCCAAAAATTGAAGATGTTAATGCAAAATATTTGTTAGATGAATATTCAAGTAAGATATTAAAATTAATATATAATTTTGAAAACATTTTAATACAAGTAACAGAAAAGAATGAACCATCAATATTATCAAGATATTTGATAGATGTTGCAAAAGCATATAGTAATTTTTATAATGAAAATAAAATTATTACAGATAATAAAGATATACAAAATACAAGAGTATTTTTAACATATGCAACTGGTAAAGTATTAAAAACTGGTGCAAATTTATTAGGAATACAAATGCCAGATAAAATGTAGAAGGGAAAAGTAAAATGGGAAAGAAGAAAAAAGCATTTGAAATAAATTTTGGAACTTTACTTTTAATCATTATTGGAATATGTTGCATTATATTTGCTTTTAAAAACTTTTCTAAAGAAAAAACAAAAGCTGAAAATAATCAAAATGAAAATATTAATTCGACTGAAAATATAACAGAAGAACAAACAGAAGAAAAAATATATTCAAATAATGTAATAAGTTTAAATATAGGAAAATTATCAGATTCATGGAAAGTTGTAGAAAAACAAAATGGTTCAATAATATTTTATATACAAGGACCTATAAAACAAAATGAAGATGGAACTACAGATGATATTAGAATAAATGTTTATCTTGAAAAAAGTAGTATGACAAATGATGAATTAAAAACACAAATGTTAGAACATTCTGTATATTCAAATATAGAATATACAAAAATACAATTAATTGATGATGTTCAGTGGAGACAGTTTGATGCTGAAAACAAAGAGCAAAAAGCAAAAATTCTAGCAATAATGAAAGATGGATATATGTATGCAATTGAAATTACAGGAGAAAAAAGTTTATATGAACAATATTATAATGAAGCAATGAGAACTGTTATGACAATAAAATTTGCGGAAAGAATTCCAGAAGATTTAGCTCAGAAAACAATTTATAATTATGATAAATATGTTAATTTAAAGACAGGAGGAACAAAATATCTATTGAGTAGTTTAAATCTTTCAAAAACTGTCGAAGAACCAGAAGAACAATTGCCAGAGGAATATTCAGAATATACATTTACAGGAATTAAATATTCTGATTTTGAAGATGCAATGACAAAATATATGACAACAGATGTATTGAAAAATGAATTTAGTGAATTTATAAATTATAATGGTGTCTTATATATGAAAGATGTAACAGGAAAACAAAGTGATTATATGATTAATCAGATAACAGAAAAAAGCATAAAAGGTAATGAAACAACATATGAAATTGAAAAACAAAATATGAACAATTTTATAACATTAAAACAAAATATAACATTAAAATATGCAAATGGAACATGTGTAGTTTCAAATGTAGAATCATAAGGCTGAAAAGTTTAATTTTTAGCCTTTCTATATCTTTAAGGAGGATTTTTTTATAATGTCAAATTTAGTTGAAGAAACAAGAAATATAATGAAAAAGTATGGTATTAGAGCTAATAAAGATTTAGGGCAAAACTTTTTGATAAATAATGAAGTTGTTGAAAATATTGTTAATAGTAGTGAAATTTCTCAAGACGATATGGTAATAGAAATAGGACCAGGACTTGGAACATTAACAAAGTATTTATTAGAAAAAGCAGGAAAAGTATTATGTATAGAATTAGATAGAAAAATGATAGAAATATTAGAAGATAGATTTGAAAAATATTCTAATTTTGAAATTATAAATGATGATGTCTTAAAAGTTGATCTTAATAAAATAATTAAAGAAAATAAAGAAAATGAAAAAATCAAAAATGTAAAGATAGTAGCTAATTTGCCATATTATATTACAACTCCAATTATAATGAAATTATTAGAAGAAAAACTAGATATAGAAAGTATAACAGTAATGATTCAAAAAGAAGTTGCAGATAGGTTAATAGAAATTCCAAGTGGAAAAAATACAGGAGCAATAACATATACAATATATTATTATTGTGATTCAGAAAAAATTATGGAAGTGCCTAATAGTTCATTTATACCTGAGCCAGAAGTGACATCAGAAGTTATAAAAATGAAAATAAGAAAAGAACCTGTTGTTAAAGTAGAAAATCCAAAGGTAATGTTTATGATAATAAAAAGTGCTTTTATGCAAAGAAGAAAAACATTATTAAATGCTTTGACAAATGCACAAGTTTTTATTAGTAAACAAGAAGGAATAAAGATTTTGAATAAACTAGGTCTAAATGAAAATGTTAGAGCTGAAAATTTGACAATTGAAAATTATGCTGAATTAGCAAAAGAAATATCAAAATAATAGGAAGGAATGTGATAAAAATGAAAATAGTTTTTATGGGAACTCCAGACTTTGCAAGAGATTCATTAGAAGCAATATATAATGCTGGACATGACATTTTAGCAGTTGTTACAAATGTAGACAAGCCAAAAGGAAGAGGAATGAAAATGATTGCAACACCTGTTAAAGAGTTTGCTATTGAAAAGAATTTACCAGTATTTCAGCCAGAAAAAGTAAAGAAAAATGAAGAATTTATAAATGAAATAAAATCTTTAAATCCTGATATAATATGTGTTGTTGCATATGGAAAAATATTGCCAAAAGAAATATTAGATATACCTCAATATGGTTGTATAAATGTTCATGCATCACTTCTTCCTAAATATAGAGGTGCAGCACCAATTCAATGGTCAGTACTTAATGGAGATAAAGAAACAGGTGTTACTACAATGTATATGGATATTGGTATGGATACAGGTGACATGATATTAACGGAAAAGGTAGAAATTGGTGAAGATGAAACAACAGGAGAGTTATGGAATAGACTTTCAAAAATAGGAGCAAATTTATTAGTTGAGACATTAAAACAAATTGAAAATGGAACAGCTCCAAGAATTCCACAAAGTGATGATTTTACTCTTGCACCAATGCTTGATAAAGAAATGTCAAAAATCGATTGGCAAAATAAATCTGCATTAGAAATAAAAAATCTAGTTAGAGGATTAAATCCTATAATGGGAACATATTCATTTTTAGATGGAAAAAAATTCAAGTTCTGGAAAGTTGAAATATTACTAAGTCAACCAGAATATGAAAGTCAAGATAATGGCACAATTATAAAATCAGATAGTAAGGATGGATTATATATAAAAGCTAAAGATGGTATAATTAAAGTTCTTGAAATTCAGGCTGAAAATGCAAAAAAAATGAATATTGGGGATTTTCTAAGAGGAAATACTCTAGAAGTTGGAAAAAAATTTGAGTAAACATAAGAAATGCAAAATTGACATAATTATACTTGATATGCTATAATATGTGGTATGAGGTAAAACCTTATATATGAATGCTCACCTAATTACAGGTGAAAAAAAACAACGAACCAAGAATAGGAGTGTGCGACATGTTTAGTACTAACATTGTGACCGTTAACAATTTCTACAAGCGTTTGGCATCTGTTTTCATTGCTATTGCTTTGATGATGATGACTAGCATGCTTGTAGCATGTGGCAAGAAGGAGGATATTGTTCACAGCCAGGAGTGTAATGTCATAGTTGAAATTGGCTCTTCTGGATATAGCTTGGGGGACTATGAAGATCAAAATTTGGTAACTTATACATTTTCAGAAGAGGAGTTAGGAAGTAATGAAGAAATAAGGCAATGTCTTAAGCAATTCATAAATGATAATGAAAATGCAGATGTTGTAGTTGCTGAATATTTCTTTAATGGTAAGTATGAAGACACATCATATGAACTTAAAGGATTTTATGCAACTAATGAGAAATGTTATAGTTATTGCATTAATGTTAGCGCAGATGACGAGCTGACTAAAGAGCTTTATGAAATGTTAAAGGAAGAGTGCAAAAAGAAAGAAAAGGAATTTGAGTAGGTTATTCTTAACTTGAGTGCAGAAAATGAGCTTCAACATGGTTCTGATGTTCAAATTGGTACTGCAGAATGGTGTGAAAGTCATATCATGACCAATAAGGACATGGAAAGTAAAATTATCAGCTATGTCAAAGAATGGACGCAAGTTGATGACATCGAAAATATTATTGTTGGTTCTTTTCATTGGACTTATGATGAGTCCTATAGCATTTTTGCCAAAGTTGATGGAAAGTGGTATGAAGGCTATAAATGGGAAGGCTACACCAAGATGCCGTTAACAGATGAAGAATATGTTGAAATTGGAACATTTACTTCGAATTGTTGGAATGAATACTATAATAGTGACTTCTATAAGAAGGAAATGGAGGAGTATTAGGCTAGTATAAAAGAAGATTGATTTCAATTAGTTCAAGGTTCAGTGGTAAAATCCTTTGATTAAAGGTTCAAAAACAGGGTTCTGTAAAAAGGACTCTGTTTTTGGTTGGATTTGAAGAAAATTAATAAATAATAAATAAAATATTCATTGACTACAAATTTATAAAATTATATAATCAATATGGTAAGAAAAAACTTGCCATATTTTTCTATTTAATCAAACTTACCAAAATATAAAAAGGGGAAAATACATATGTTAAAATTAGAAAATGTATCAAAAATTTATTACACAAATGGAATTGTAGCAACAGGAATATCAAAAGTAAATTTAGAATTAAACATAGGTGAATTTGTAGTAATAACAGGAGAATCCGGAAGTGGAAAAAGCACACTTTTAAATGTAATATCAGGAATTGACAGTTATGAAGAAGGAGAAATGTATATAAATGGCAAAGAAACAAGCCACTATACTGAAAAAGACTTTGAAGAATATAGAAAAAAATATATAGCAAATATTTTTCAAAGTTTCAATTTAATTAATAGTTATACAGTATACCAAAATGTAGAACTAGTATTATTATTGAATGGATATAAAAGAAGACAAATTAAGAAAAAAGTACTTGATATAATTGATAAAGTAGGACTTACAAAATTTAAAAATACAAAAGTGTCAAAATTATCAGGAGGACAAAAACAAAGCCCGCATCAATGTCTATCTGGATGAACAGCGTCAT
>ENA-OPFG01000793-OPFG01000793.1-human-gut-metagenome-genome-assembly--contig:-NODE-793-length-18960-cov-65.576620_pt1 | contig 18960 bp, 14 predicted proteins | sample MGYA00241304_ERZ501542 | MGnify/ENA primary metagenome ERZ501542 (study PRJEB25962, sample SAMEA2042427) | human gut metagenome | biome: human gut; feature: human-associated habitat; material: faeces...
GACAAAGGCAGTGGATATTTGCCACTGCCTTTGTCGTTCCTATTCATTCAATAAGGCTTTACCTTTTGAGGTAAGCATATATTTTTGCCCAGGGTGTTTAGGATTCTCTGGGTGTAACTGTCCAACATATCCTTGCTCAATTGCTGGATATAGATATTTATCAAGAAAATGGGTCTTATCTTTCAAGGACATTATCTCCATTATCTCTTTTGCAGACAAAGTCGCAGTACCTATTACAGATATAACCTTTTTGAGCTGTGGGGTAGCTGTGGGGTAACTGTGGGGTAACTGTGGGGTGACTACCACACTGCTTCTATTATATTTAAAAACGACCCATACAAAATTACCATCCGTATTGATTTCCGGAGCAGGCAATCCGACACGCTTACATTCACCTACCATCGTGCTTATACCACGTCCCCAACTTTCCAAAATTTTACTCTTGTAGAGTACATTGGCAATTATTGGATTCTGTGGTTTGGAATCATGCTCCTCCATTAGACGCTCTATTGGCAGATCTGCAGGAAATGTTCCCGTATTTCTTATTTCTACCCGGTCATCATAAATGGCAATGCTGACTGAACTCCCAGGGTGATGATAGGACCTATGACAGAAAGAGTTGATACAACTTTCTCTCAAAGCCTTGTAAGGGATGCTCAGTTCCTCTTCACGATACAGACCATTTATCTTTCCAGACAATGAGAGGTGTTTAAAGAAGAATGCCATTGCTGCATCAAGCAGTTCATATATGTTGCCTTCCGCACGTTGGTTGTCAATAAACTCTTCCTTTGTAGTTCCCTTGAAACGTGCCATACGAAGCAAACACTGTGGATAATCATACAACTCTTTGCCGAACAATACGGCAGCGGCATTATTCAGTTTCCCGTCATTGAGTAAACGGAACTTTTTCAGAATGACAGGTATCTCCTCACGTATTGTCGTTTCAGGAAGTCTTCCGTTTCTTATTCCCTCTCGAACAGCACCGAGAATAGCATTTTCGTCCAGATCCGCTATTTTCAAGTCAGGATTAATCATCGCTTCCCAACCATACTTGCCACCTCGTTCCATCAATAAGTGATTGTACCGTTCCTGTGGCATGACGGTTGTGGTGCTTTCAATTCGCTGATAAGCTCTTCCTTTGTATGTGAAAGGACGCATAAAACGTTGCTCCTCAACAAAAATGACAATGACATATTTTTCAGTGCCGGGAATAGCAACATAGGTAATTTCTAAATCCACAAAAGGCTCTATACGATTGACTGCTTCTGCAATAGAACGTTTTGTACTGTCAGATACCGTTTGTCCTATGATTTTTCCATCGTCCTTTACTCCATAAAGGATTGTGCCGCCCTCACCATTGAGAAATGCGCATAGAGTCTCCATCGAACGATCTAATTGACCTGTCGATTCCTTAAACTCCAAGCTATTCCCCTCTTTCTTTATTGTTAGGGCTTCTATATCTTGATATGTCATGTTTGCAAGTTTTGTTACTATTAAAATTGCAAAAATACAGATAAATATCCAAAATTGGGTGTTTCTGTAAAAATCTTAATGATTATTATACAATTATCCCAAATAATGGCGCAATTTCATCGTCTCATTCTTTCCAATTCATCATCCTTTCGCATTTTGTCGTTCAACTTCTCCTGCATTCTGTCAAGGAAGTAAGTACGGCTATGGTTTTTGCGTCTTCTGATGTCGGTGTAGAAACGATAGCAGTCCTTGGCTTTGATGCCAAAGAACTGGTACATGGCTTGCGCCAAGTCCTTGAACTTCACATCGCCATCGTTCACGCTTCCCATTACGCAGATGCCATATACCATTTCTACAAGGTCAACGACATTGCCAGTCCATTTTACTAATGGCTTTGATTCTGATGATACTGGCGGAGAGGCTTCTGAAGTGGATGTGGTCACATGAAGATGATATGTTGCTGCCACATGTTCTTGCATCCTTCGGACAAATGCAATAGCCTTGCGCACATACAAGCCTACGGTTCCCAAACAATCCTTTATATGGGGCATTGACAGATGAAAGTCAAGCTCGATCTCTGCGTATGACAGTGCAAAGACCGCTTGTTTCACGTTGGTGCTGCATAAATCAACCACAACTTTGATAAACTCACGATATGAGTTCTCCAAAACGTTACCACCTTTGTTCTTATGACCTGCATTCAGCAAGTTGAAAAAAACATCTCTATCAATATGTTGTATTCCATGTTTCTGTCTCTTTTATGGGTTTGTACTAATTTGATGTTTCTGTGCGCACATCATTTATTAGTCCAATACCTATGCCATTCCAAGACAGACTAAACAATAGGATGATGATATTTCCTGATAATCAGCAACTTTATCAAGAGAATAAGATTTTCACAAGGAAATTGCAAGCAGAAATAGTGTAAGGAAAACCGGACACTCGTCCAATCTTCCTTACACGGTTCTTATACCGTTACAACTTGTTAGTAGGAATACCATACTCTTTCATACGGGCATAGAATGTAGTATGGCTCATTTCCAACATTTTTGCCGCATCACGCTTGATGCCATTGCATTGCTTCAAAGCCCACAAGATACGCTCTCGATTGATCTTGCGTTCTTGTTCATCAAAGTCCAAAGCCTCTTCTGGCAATGCCGATTGTGACAACTGCAAGTCCTCGACATCTATTATCTCATTCTCGCATAACAGCATAGCTCGCATGATACATGATTTCAACTCACGCACATTACCTGGCCATGTATGGCTTACAAGTGCCCTTTGCGCTTCCTTACTGATACATTTTATTTCTTTGTCCGTATGCCTATCATATAGTTTCAGGAAGAAGTTAGCTAATGGCATAATATCTTCCTTGCAATCCCGCAACCGTGGAATCTCAATAACCGCTTCGTGAAGTCGATAATACAGGTCGCTTCTGAATCGTCCTTCCCGAACTGCCTCTTGCAGGTTTTCGTTGGTGGCGGCAATAATGCGCACATCAGCCACTTTGTCTTTTATAGCTCCCAATGGTCGGTAGCTCTTGGATTGCAACACACGCAGCAGCATCGCCTGTACGTCTTTCGGCAGGTTGCCTATCTCATCCAAGAACAGCGTACCTCCAGCAGCCAATTCAAAGTAACCTTTTCTTGCTGCGTCCGCACTTGTGAATGCCCCTTTCTCATGCCCGAAGAGAGCGGAAACGGCAAGTTCCGCAGAAAGCGTACCGCAATCTACTACCTCAAAAGGCTTGTCGGCTCTTTTGCTTTGCAGATGTATCTTTTCCGCTATATGTTCTTTGCCAGTTCCATTGTCGCCCAATATCATAACAGCCATGTCGCTTTTGGCAAACAATTCTGCCATTTTGTATATACGGCGAAACTTCTCACTTTTGCGGTAAACAATCTTGTTATTCAACTCTACGAGTCGTTTCTGCTTGTCTATGATTTCTTCCAAACGTTCATAAACTACATCAAGCAACAATTTCTTCGGTATATAGTCTTCCGCTCCCAATTTCATAGTCCTCACGGCACTCATGCTTTCATCGTAAGATGTCATGATGATAAATGGATTCTGGTAGCCGTTACTACGCATCCATTCCAACAGGTCGATGCCGTTATCATTCCCCAAGCGCATGTCCGAAATGACAACATCCCATTCAGAGGATTCCCTCACAGCTTTCAGACCATCTCTGTAATTGTAGCATAAGATTGTTTTCCATCCCTTCGCCTCCAACTTCTTGCCCAACATATTGCAAAATGTCGGGCTGTCTTCAATGATTATTACTTTCTTCATGCTGTTACCTCCTCAATTTTCTTTTGTGCGGCTTTGATAATTGCCTCACCATGTGCGAAAACATCCTCAACCGCTTGGTTGATAACGTCGTCTGATGATGTAGAATCTTCAATCAGGTCAAAGAGATGGTTCAAAGACTCGTCAGATTGTACCATCATCCACGAGCTTCTTGCGTGGTGAATGGCATCGGACATTTTCTTGCGGTTCTCCTCTTGGGCTGCATTACGGATACTGCCCAATGTTTCAGTCATTTCCTTTACGAAATTCTCCAAAGTCTCTTTTTCATTACCGTAGGTCAGCAACATAGAAAAGTCTATTTGTTTTTCTGCTATCTTGCCATTCACACATTTTCTTGCAGTGTTTATCAAATCCTTGTCAGACATCGGCTTGAACAGACAAGCGACAAATCCTGCGTCAAGCAATTCTTGCTCACTCACATTTGGTGCTGCTGTCATAACAACAACAGGAATGGTCTTGGAGTTACGCACGTTCACCATACGCATCATTTCCAGAATCTCGATACCATTCACTTCAGCCATCTTCAAATCCGTTATCAGCAGATCATAAGATTTTTTGCGCATCATATCCAATAAATCCGTGGCATTATTACAAGTGTCACATACGATGCCGTTTGATGCAAACGCCTCACGAATGGTACTCAGTTGCACATGGCTATCATCAATGGCAATGACAGTAAAAGAATCTTGTCGTTGCGTTCTATACTGAGTTGATTCCACATTCTGCTTTTCGGCTGCAGCCATAGGAAGACTAATGGTAAAGATACTTCCAAGCCCTTGGTGACTGGACACATCGATTTTTCCTTTCATAAGTGAAACGAGGTTCTTGACAATGGAAAGTCCCAAGCCAAATCCCGGTTGGGTGACCGCATTTCCCAATCTTGCAAATTCCTTGAAGATTTGTTTTTGTTGCTTGTCGTCCAATCCTGTTCCTGTATCCTTAACCATTAGCATGAATACACCATTCTTATAGGTTGTGGACAATACTATCTCACCCTTTCCCGTATATTTGATGGCATTGGAAAGCAGATTGCGTCCTATTGTAAGCACCTTTTCCTTGTCTCCATTGACAACACCATCTGCCTTATTGCTGACGCTCAATTCCAGTTGTTTCTTTGCAGCAAAGGGCTCATACTCCATCTTTAATTGCTCGGCAATGTCCATCATACGGAAAGGGCGTTCCTTGACGGTCGCCTTTCCATTCGCTAATTTGGAGTAAACCAGGAAACTGTCAATCATAGAAGTCAAGCCTTTCGATGTGTCAACAATCAAGTCGGCATACCGTTTGCTTTCATCCGTAGCATCATCAAGTCCGCTAATCTTGCGAGCATAATCCTTGATGGCAGACAAGGGACTGCGCATCTCATGCGTTACTGTCAGCATCACCTTTCTTGTTTCTTCCTTGCTCTTACGTGTCTTGAATGCGAATCGCCACACCAATAGGAATAATACGAAAAACACCAATATCAACAATCCTATCATCCCTATATAATAATAGGTATAATTGCCTTCCAAGTCTGCGATTTGTCGCTCACGAACTTTGATGCCTTTATCCACATTCTCATCAGCTATGCTGATTACTCTTTGCAACTGCTTATTGATACTTTCATTTCTGTTTCCCAGACTATCCAATATCTCCACTACCTTACGGCTTTGCTGGTGATGTTTAGCAACAACCGTTTGGTTTAGGTTGGTGAGCATCTTTTCAGTTTGGGTTAAACGGTTGCCTGTTGTTACTGCATTTTCTTTCTTGCCGAACAATCTGCTGAAGAAACCGCACTTCTTTGGCTTTGCCTGCTGTGGCATAGCTGAAAGTCTTTTGCTTTCAGTTTTATTCTGCTCTACAATTCTTGGAACTTCTGCGGTCAGCTTTTCTTGAGTGGCATTCAGTTCCTGCATAGCATCCTTTATATCCAGAAGGAGCTGTTCCTTTTCTGCAAGAAGACGGCAGATCGTATCAGAGTCTTCTTTCGGACAAATACCTGCGATGCCTTCAAGCATACTGTCCACTTCCAATCGAAGCGAATGATACTCATTTACATCTGTTGAGTCCCAATCCGCAACCATTTCACCAAGCAGTGACAATTCCGTTATGTGCAAGTTTAAGTCATGCACATTCTTTCGCCACCGATGCAGTTCTGTATTTCTACACTCTATCTCCTTTCTGTCGCGCCATTCAAATAGGCCGATTACAATGGTACATCCAACGATGACGATGGCAGTCATGATGCCTAAAGCCATCCATCTACAGATATGCCCGGTCTGTTCTTTGCGTTCCATGTTGTTTACTTTTTACGTTTCTATTACTTCATTATTGTTTTGCACTAACATTTTAATTGGCAAAGATAATGGCAGGAAGTATCAAAGACGAATATTTATATATATTATAACAACTTTTATGTAATTTCTTGGTAAAAACAGCATATTGTTAGAGAAAAAACCATTATTGAATAATAACAATGGACAATAAAGCCAAAAGCTGACAAAGTGTAGATTGTGAGACTTAATCGAAAAAGGATGACAAGAGTTTCAATCCTACCATCCTTTTGAATCTTATTGAAAAGTCTTTTGCGTTGTCAGCTTTATCAATGAGTAAATGAGAGAGTCGTTTACTTAACTCTTACACCTTTACCATTCAGAACTTCACCTCTAATATCATCAGTTTTACATAAATACAAGTCGTAGCCAATGGCTGTAATATCGCAATATCTTGGAGGAGAGATGATGTTGCTTCGTCAATCCAGTGATCCATCTCAATAAATTGCTTACCACCTTTTGTCTTCAACAAGAAGGAAGAGTCTCTTTTTCTAAATTTATATTCAGAAAAAAAGTTAAAAAAATACAATCAAGAATTTTGTTTCGTTACCTCGCCACCATCAGTTTGTTTTCGCATCTAATGAGAATTGGATTTTGTGCAATGTTATTTCTTTTTTAGCCTAATTTTATAGCCCGACCACAAGCACCAAAACGCAAGAATGCCCATAACAAAGATGAATATGTATGTGGCTATCGTTCCAATGAAAATTCTGCCACTATGCACCTCTAATGCCACATTCCAAAGCGACATCGGAAGTTGGTTCATGCTCGAAGGTTGAGGGGCAAAGTTTGTTCCCTCGTAATATTCCGCTACGACAGGGGTGGAAAAGTCTTGGCTCATACCTGCGACAGCTTTCTTTCCGAATGGTGCTCCTGCTTCATTCGGTGCAGGTTTGTTCGTAAAGTAATCGGTAGCAGTTCCTTGTCGTCTGTCCCAAACAAACAAGCCGCTAAATGAACCGCAAAGCCATCTACCATTTGCATCTTTCTGTAATACATTCAATCCCATCACGCTGACAGGTGGAATAGAAGTAATAACTTTCACTGTAGCATTTTTGATGTTCAATGAATAAAATCCTTCCGATGAGGATAATAGCCAATCATGGCAGCTCTCATCATAACGAATTATGCGGAGCTTGTCGTTCCAAGGATTCTTGCTTCTGAGTGTTGTGCCTGGGATAGACGGAATCTTGCTTAACACTAATGCTATCATCACAGGAGGGCGGAGACACCAACCCGTCAGTGCAATCAAGAGCGCAAGTATGATAGTATATCGCCCGATTCTGTCATGCAGATGAAGCGAGGTTTGCAGTAATGCCTTTCGCTTCGGTCTCAGCCAAAAGACGAGACCCGTAATACAGAGAACCACAAGAATAATGGCTATGGCATCAACCACAATCTTTCCTGTTATTCCGAAAAGTTCTCCACTATGGAGTAGCCAAACGGTACGAAAGGCAGTTACTTTGCCGTCATAATCCTTTGGCGCATGAAGTTGAATGCGCTTAAAAGTCTTATAAGGAGGAAGCGAGGTATAGACAAAGGAACGACTGAGCACAACAAGGGTGTCGCCATGCGAAGCGATGTCCGTAAATTTCTCCTCATCCTCCAGTGACATATTCACCTCATGCCATTTGTTATGCACTCCATAGCGATAAAGCCCGAAAGGTGAGACTGCAAATATCCTTCCATTATCAAGCCTTATGACATTTTTGATTTGCCTATAGTCGGCACCTTCGGGCAAGCCCTCATTGAAATTCTTGAAATAGGAAGCCTTGGAGTCTGTGAGCCAGATGCCACCATTGCCATAAAGCAACAGTTGGCGACAAGAATCCACATTCCTCATTGAATCTACCATTAAATCCTTGCCAATGTCAAGCGTGCCTCGTAGCAAACCGCCATTCCATTTCTGAAACTCATAACGACTTGGCAGGTACTTCCTGCTCACGTTCACATCCTTGATGAGTGAACGATGATTGAGCAGGATGCCTGACACGCAGAACATCAGCATGAAGAAGCTCAAGCCGATACCAAGCCATTTATGTTGTTTTCTCCAAGTTCCTTTCTTCATTGATTTCCTTATCTGATTATCTATCTTATTTCTTTTCTTTCTTCGCCCTTGCATCCTTGACTATCTTTCCTGCCAAGAAACAAAGTTCTATCACCATTACCACCCAATGCCAAGGATATTCGCTCGGATGTGCAATGAGCTTCCCGATGATACCCGTGCGATTAAATGCCTCTACCGCTATCCAGAACACGATGACCGTTGCCGTACCCATTCTGATGTTTGCTCCCCACGATGGCAAGTGGAGTTGCTTGCGAAATACGTATGGGGCGGAAAGCAAGGCACCGAAGGCTACACCGAAGGTGACTGGACTCTCACGACCAAACAATTGAGGATCGTAGAGGTTCATCAGCAGGAGATAGCAAGTCCAGAGCATTGTGTTGATTTCCATGAAGGTAACAATGCTGGTGTGGCGTGTCATCGGGCGAGCGGCGATGAGTCGCTTGTTCTTCCCCAAGAAGAGCGTCTGCCACCAGTTTAGGAAGTTGCAGGCATTTCGGGAACAGAAGATGTAGAGCAACATCACCATTGCCCACAAGCCGAATGTGGCAGGGAGCAAGAGATATTCAGGTCGGCTCAACACCTCTCCCGTTGTGGGGTCAATCTCGGCATGTGTTCCCCAACGATGGGCATAATACATGAAGAGAAAATCCACCCAGCCTGTCCAATAGAACATACCACCAATGAGTCCGAGCAAGGTCTGGCGAGTCTGTCCCTTGACGAAGACACCGACCACTACCATCACCAAGCCCACGAAGCCCACAGCCATCCCAGCACCCAATAACTGCGTGCCGTCGTAATTGTCCTTCAGCACTCGTGCCACCAAATGAACGATGGGCATGCTTCCTAAAATCACACCCATCGATACTATGGATTTCCACCAATATAGTTTTCTGTTACTCATGTGTCTTCTTCTTTCTTGCAGCTATCATGATATACAAAAGCAATGCCACGAATGCCACGAGGATGCAAATCATCTGGGTAGTATACTTCTCCGGCTCAATCCAAATCTCCTTGAAAAAGTCCAAGCGACCAAGCACTTCCACAGGTACCCAGAACACGACAACCGTTGCGATAGCCATACGGATATTGGCTCCCCATGTGCTCAAACGCAACTGCTTTCGGAAGATGAAGAAACTACCTATCAGACAAGCTGCGGCAACAACCGAAGTTACAGGATGATGGTCGCCGAGGAAATTCTTGTCGTAGCAGAACATCAACAGGAGATAGCTTGTCCACAAAATCATGTTCAGTTCCATGAAAGTAACGATACTTGTATGATGTGTCATCGGACGGGCGGCAATCTTATTCTTGCTGGAACGGAAGAGAACACGCTGCCACCAGTTGATGAAGTTACATCCGTTTTTGGTTGAGAAGATGTAGAGCACCATAATCATCATCCACATGCCGAAGGTGGCAGGGAGGATGAGGTATTCAGGGCGAGTCACAACTTCGCCATTCTCCATCTCCGGCTGTGTACCCCAGCGGGTAGCATAGTACTGGAACAGGAATTCTATCCAACCGGTCCAGAAGAGCAGACCTCCGAAAAGTCCCCAAAGAGTCTGTTTGGTGTCTCCCTTTACGAAGACACCGATTACTACCATGATAAGACCTGCCAACCCCATGAAGAAGGCTGAGTAATGCACAGCTTCAGGAGTCATCGTCTTATCCATTATCATCATCAGCGCATGTCCCAACGGCATGGTAAAGAGTACCACGAGGAACGAAGCGATGGATTTCCACCAATTCAATTGTTTCATAATGTTTAATGTTTACTTTAATTCATCTAAGTAATAACTGATTCTTCCTCCCTCATCACCTATCTGCACATTGGCATCATACCAGGAGATAATCTGGAGCTTGTAATATCTCTCGCCATCCCATGAACGGATTACGTAGGTATGGAAAGAAGGAGTATATACTGGAGGTGGACCAGAGAAGGTCATTGCCTTTTCGAGCACCGGATTGCCGCTTACCAACTGCTTGGCAGGTCCGTTGTTCGGGTCGAACCAAGGATTCTCGTTCATATCCAGTTTGTTGGCGATGCAATACTTGTTCCAGTCGTTCTGCGACATGGTGACATATACGCTTGCCGAATCATCCACGGCGAAAGTCATGTTGTGTTCAGCCAGATAAGCATCCACCTGCGCCTTGCTCGTCCACTTGTCATATTCGCCATAGCCCAGGTCGGCAGCACCGCCCTTGCCTATGCCGCTCGTTCCACTGTTGGTGCGAAGCTGGTAACCATCGAAGGCGAGGTCCCATTCCGTGGCAGGATAAGCCATGGTCTTTGGATCATCCTCCTGGTTTTCCATCACTAAGATGCTGTTGGCTTGTCTCTTCACCGTCTTATAGGTTAACTTGCCAGTGGCTTGATTCTTGGTAAAGATGGTATCGCCGTTTGCATCACGCTCTGCATCCTCGAAGATGTTCTTCTGTACGCCCTCGCTCCAATACTTTACGAGTTTGGCAGTTCCTTTATAATGGAAATATTCCTCTATCGGTTTTCCATCAATAAAGGCGATGACACTCTGGTTAGGATTCAGCACATTATAGCGATGTCCCGTCTTCAGGTCGAAATAGAGCCAGTCGTTGGTAACACCCGTGCTATAACCTGTTTTTCGGGGCAAGGTATGACCTGTGAAGTCCTCTGCCTCATAAGATACGCAGCTTGTCATTGCGGCTGCCATACCTATTATATATAGTAATGCTTTCTTCATCATTTCTTCTTTCTAAATGCTTTTACCAATTCATCTACCAACACTTCCACCTGCACATGCGCCTTGGCTCCTGCCGTGGCTGGCACGTTAAACATGGTGATGCCCGAACCTAAGGTCTTTGGCACATAATTAAAGATGTTATCCACACCCACCGTTACCTTTACCTTATTATAGAAGGTCTGAATCACCGACAGGTTGCACAATACATACTGTGGCAACTGGCAGCGGAAGTAGGCATCGTGGCTCTCACCGTTTACAGAGAGTCGGTCCTGCACATCGAATTTCTTCTCACCCATGTAGCTTGCCGAGAAGGTGGCGCCCAGTCGGTAGTTCTTCTTGTTGTACTTATAGTCGAGGCTCGCTGTGGCAGCATGAGGCGAAGTGGTGTTCACCTGGATGCCATCCGTCTTGCTCACGTTCACGTAGCTGTAGGTGGCATTCATCGTGAAGTGGTTGAGGAAGTGCCAGCGCATGATGGTCTCCAGTCCGATGAGGTTCTGCTTCGACAGATTAGTATATTCGAAATTGTACTGCATGTCGTAGATGCGCCATACACCCTCAATCTTTTTGCGGAAGAAGTTGCCATACACATTGCCCGAGATGAAGAAGTTGTCGTTCGAGTACTCTGTGCCCAGGCTCACGTAGTTGTTCTTCTCAGGCTTCAGGTCCTCGTTACCCTTAATCATGAACATGCCGAGGTGGTCCCAGTTGAAGAACAGTTCCTTGATGCTTGGCGAACGGTAGCCCATCGAGTAGTTGGCTCTCCATGCCCAGTGATCCGAAGGACTCCACTTGAAGGCAATCTTAGGCATCGCCATCAGTCCGAAGGCACGGCTGAAGTTGGTTCTCACACCTGCCGAAACCATCCAGTGGTCGTTCATCGTCCACTCGTCCTGCAGGAAAGCCTCCGTTTCCTTCAGCGAACGGGTGCGCATGATGTGGGAGGCATCGCCGTTGAATCGGTCGCTCGTCAGGTCATCGCTCAGGTGCTCGATGCCGAGGATGAGGTCGTGGCCCTCGAACTTCTGCGAGGTGATGGAGAGGCGAGGCTGGAAGATACGGCTCTTATACACTTTGGTACGCTCGTCGATACGCTCATGTCGCTTGAAGCGGTCGTAGAAGTCGCCATGAAGGGAGGCGGTAATCTTGAACCAGTCCTTGAAGGAGTACTTAATCTTGGTTCCAGCCGTCCAGTCACGCGCCTGACTGAAGGTCATGTCCTGAATGAGGTCGTAGGTGTTCATATAGAACGCACTACCGTAGGCAAGAATCTCCAGGTTCTTGAAAGGGTCGTAGAATACCTTCTGCGATACCGAGATATGCTCTGTGCCCTCGATACCCATTGGCGGACGGGAAGCCACGCTGGTAATGGTCACGTCGTGGTCGAGCCAAGGATTCGCCTCTTGGGTATAGACCTTCTTGTCGTTCTCCGCCTGATACATGTAGAAGGCATCGCTCGAAGAATACCACACATCCGTCTGCGAAGTTACCTTGCCTGCATTGAATCCTGCCGATACCCAGCTCTGCAGGTTCGGGCGGTCGGCGTTCTTCTCAAACATATACAGGAAGTCCTTCTTGGAAGGATTCTTGTAGTTGGTTTCGTTCATCTGTCCCCAGCGCACACCAGCCTGAATATCGATAGGCTTGGTGGTTTTCTTGGTGATAAGGTTGATGACGGCACCCGATGCACGGCTTCCGTAGAGGGTACTGCTGGCACCTTTCACGATTTCGATGCGGTCGATGGCATGGAGGTTGAATCGCTCATAGTCGAGGTTACCCGCCATGTCGCCCGTCAGTCGCTCACCATCCTGCAGGAAGAGCACGTGGGGGCATCCAAGCCCTGCATGGAGATTTCGTTGCCGAAGCCCACCTTCTGGATGTTCATACCCGGGGTCTCCTGCTGCAGAGCCTTGGTCAGGTCGGCATAGCCTGCATCTACCAGTTCCTTACCGCCGATCACCTGCGTGCTCACTGGCGAGAGCTTGATAGGTCGCGCGGTACGCGAACCAGTAACCACCACCTCGTTCACCTTCATCACGTCTTCTGTCATGAAGAGCTTGAGGGAGCTGACGCTTCCGATGGTTCCCTTCAGAGGGTTGTAACCCACGGATACCACCTGGTAATAACACTTGTCACTCTGAGTCACCGAGATGGTAGCCTCACCATCCATGTTGGTAACAACACGCTGTGGCGATTTCAATTTCTCATTGTCGGCGTAGGTGATGACTGCGCCGATGATTGGTTGCTCAGTGGCTTTGTCGAAGATACCGAACTTCACCTTTCGCTGTGCAGCGACAGGGAGGGCGAGTATCAGCAGCAAGCCGATGAGCATTACATTTCTAATTGTCTTCATTTATATTGTCATTCTATTTTTTCCAAATCCTTACACGATTTCAGCCTCGCTATGGCTTGTTTCTCTTCCCTTCATTTTTACTTGCAAAAAGAAAGAGAGACATGTCTGGGCATATCCCTCTTTCCTCTTATATACGCAATGGCTTCTTATTTGATACCATGTTCCTTCTTATACGCTTTCAAATCTTCCTCATATTTAGCCTTGTCTTCGACAAATGTTGCAAGACGAGACTTGTCTATTGTTTGGAGGAAACATTCTGAACGCACATTCATCATGTTATAATTTACAATAAACTGAATTTGGTGAGTTTTGGCATTGTAATAACCTTGCACGCTACTGCCTTTTGCACTTGATGCTGAGCCATCAGTATCAGTTCCCCATACAGAGCCATCCACACCTTTGAACTTTATCCAACCATCACCTGTGTATTCCTTCTTTTCCCAAGAATTAAGTTCCATGCACTTCACATCACATTTGAAACTAATAATCATTCCCATGTTTCCGACCGTGAAGTCAAGCAAAGAAATGGTGAAAGTTTGTGCGTCTGTCTTACTCCATTCAAACTTAAACTTTGTTGGACATCCCTCAGGCAAAAGAGTTTTGTCAACACCGCTTAATGTTGCTTTTGTACTCAGAATTATTTCGTCTTTTAAATAACTCTGAGCCTCAGACACGAGAGTGTTGTCCGCATTACCTCGCGTAATTTCTTCATCAGAAGAACAAGATGTAGCCATCAGACCAAAACTAACAAAAGTAACTAAACAGAATATTACCTTTATAAATTTACTCATTTTTACTTATGCTTCTTTCACATAAAAAGGATGTTGAACCCTATGTGTTAAGACACAGGATTCAACTATCTATTGTTAGTTCTCAAGAGTACCCTCAAAATCAACGATTGCATGGAAATTTGCAACCAAAAGATATTTACCTGTACAATCTACTGAATACTTCAACGTCTTTGTTGCTGCATCATACGTACCAGTAATAGTGCCAGTATAAGTGTTTGTATTACCAAGTATTGTCAATTGTACAGTACAAGAAGATGTGAACGAACCATTTTCCAAAGGAAGGTTTGAAGCATTAACTGTGATAGAACCTGGCATATTGCCAATCTGCAAGTCCTCGATAGACAAAGAATAGCTATTGCTTAGACCGTCAACAGTAGTTATAACCTCGTCATCAGTAGGAGTCTTCTCCTTGTTCATGTACACACGTGTCAACTTACCTACATAGTCACCAGCAACATTTGCTGCCATTACCTTACTTGGCATAGCTACCATTGCTACGATAGCAAATACCATCATTAAAATTGTTTTTTTCATTCTTGTTTAAATTAAAATTAATTATTAAAATATTTAAAGATATTTACTCCATTTATAAGCACCAAATTTTCTATATGATGTATATCTGTCTTTAAGATGCGCTCTATATTTTGTTATAAATGCTTTGGTTTCTTCCATGTTGAATACATTTTCGGAAACAGCAAGTTCTACTGGTATTGTTGATGTTTCCAAATTCTCTTTGCCATAAGCATACAGCATGTTTGCAGGGTATGTTATCTTGCAGTTGTCTAAGCCAATCAAAACCAAGAATTCAAAGCCATCAAAATCCTGCAAATTTACTGTTTTAAGATTTGGCAATTGTATTAATTCTAGCTTACTAATATATCTTTTGTTTGGAGTAGGCAACACCAAATCTTCCAAATTTTGGCAATTCAAAATATAAAGACCATTCTTTAATGTTGCATCCCATTCTTCAAAGTTTTGATTTGCAATCAAAGTCTTTGATAAATCTAAGGTTTTCAAAGATTCGTTATTGCTCAATTGTATTGCAACCAAGTTAGTTGCTCCAGACAAGTCTATTCCATTAAGCGTGTTGGTGTTTAACAAATGGAGTCCTTTAATATTGCCACGTGGAGCAATATATGCAACGGTATATGGCTCTGTATTCTTTGCGTAACGCATTAATACAGAAAAGTCTGGATAATAAGGGTTGTTGATAAAGTATTCTATACCGCTTATAGACTGAATCTGAGCGATGTCTTTGTACTGAAGTGTTGTCTCCAATGCAATCATTACATTCACTTCAGTAGGAGCCAATGGCTTGCTAATATCAATATGTGTATCATCCACAAAGATGCTTGCAAACAAATTCTTCAAATAAGCAGCAAAATATGTATCAGGAATCTCTCTCAAAGTATTATACTTCTCCAAAGAACCCTTATCATTTACCATTTGTATGTCAACAGTTTTGTTCTCTGCCTCATTCTGGGTATAGAAAGGCATCAAATCCTCTACATTATACTTGCAGGAAGCAGGGAGATAAAGTTTTGTAAACTCATGAAGGATAGTAGCTTTCACCTCGTCATTCTCAACCTTGGCTGTTACCAAGCCGTCGAAGTCATAGATGTCATTGCCTTGCAAGTCAAGACCTGTAATCTGTGAAGGAAGTGAAGCGATATGGAAAACTGGACCATAGCCATTGTTGCTAAGGTTCAACTCCTTCAAATTAGGAAAAACGGAAAGTTCTTTCAGGGCGGCGGTATCAACCTTTGTGCCTGAAAGGTCGAGAGATGTAGTGCTGTTGGCTTTGTCGTCAAGGAGCATTTTGCCATTTTCATCAAACTGGTACCCCTTAGCTTTGAGGATAGTCATCAACTCTGAGTTGCTTACAGCCACATTGCTATAAGAAGGTGCATCGTCGTCACTGCTGCAAGAAGCGAAACCGAGGCAGAGTGCCAGGGCAGCGAGACCGATGAAATTCTTAAAAATCTTCATTGTTTTATTATTCTTTTAAATGTTTATAATTAATATAAAATATTACCCTTAATTTGTGGCGGCAAAGGTACATATTTATTAAATAATGTGCAATACCTAAAAATAATGAAATTTGCAATAGTAATTTGTTATGATTTATAGGATTTCTCATCTGTCTTGTTGAGAAATCATAACATATCTAAGCTAAGATTTTCAATATGTTTTTCACAGTTGCTTATTCAGCCGATACTTAAAACTGATGATGAAGTAGCTGCCAATTTGTGAGGTACGGCTTTCCGTCAATCCTGTCGCCGTAACATTGCGGTAATAGTTTTTCTTGTCGCTGAGAATGTCCGACCAATAGAAAGACAGCTCGGCTTGCTTCTTTCGGAGGAATCGCCAAGAGGCTCCCAAGTTCCATACCACTTGGTCGTCCTCGCCTTTTTTGATGTTGGTGCCGTTACGGAAAGAGTAGGCGACATCGCTCTTGACTTGGAAGCCAAGAGGAAGTTCTGCATAGGTATTCAGCGAAAAGTTATAGCTTCGGGTATAGTTGGATGTACCTCGGAGTTGGTTGGTGGCATGGCGATAACGCCAATCGCCCTGCAAGTCGAAGCCTCCCCATTTCGGCTGATAACCCAAGCGAAGGTTGGCATTATACGACGTATTGTGGGTGACGCTGCGGTCTGGCTCCTCGCTCTTCCCCTCGTTCACCAAGGCTACACTTTGGCTAAAGTTGGCACCTGTGCGAGCGGAGAGATTGAACCGTTTCTTCCATCGCTTCTGATAGCGAAGACTGGCACGCATACTCCAGTTGCCATTCACATTCACAGGATAAGTCTCCGTGCCACCAGTGGCAAGGTTGTAAAAGACGGCTTGCGTCTGACTGTTATAGGTGTTGCTGAAATTAACATCGCCCGAAAGACCGAGGCGAGTGTTCCTACCTGTCAATCGGAAATTCTGATTATAGGATGCTTTGAGCGAAGGATTGCCATGGGTGATGTGCAGCGGGTCGCTATTATCGGTGAGCGACATCAAGCTACCGAGGTCGGGCTGTCGGCTACTACCGTCATAATTCAGCTCGAAGCGAGTCTTGCCCCGATGCCATGACACATTCAACTGTGGGTTCCAGTTCACACTCGTCCTTACCGTGTCGGCGTGGAGCAAGCCGGTCTTTTGGTCAAGACTCCTGCGCTCGGGTTGCATCAACACTCCTGCATTTGCCTCCCATCGCTTGCCATCATAATTGAGGTAGAGGCTGAGGTCGTGGGTAATGGTCTTGCTCAGGGTGTGGTTGCTTAGGCTATCCATATACACCTCGCTCTCGTAAGTACTTCGGTCGCTCATCTGTCGTGTGGCAGCATAGCGATAACCGAGTTGCAGGCGCAAGTTCTCAGCCAAGGGTTGCGTCAAGTTGATGCCTACGGAATAGGCACGATTGGTGGAGGGGGAGTGCTGGTATTGGTTGCGATAAAGCACGGAATCGCCACCCAGACTGCTCTCCAACTGATAGTAAGTGGTCTCGGAAAGGGAATGTGATTCGTTGGTACTCTTGCTGTCGGAGTAACTACCCGTGAGGCTGATGCTCGTACCCTTGTCGTTGAGCACTCGGGTTACGTCGGCATTGACGGAGAACGAATGGCTGTCGCTCTTCGAATCCGAGTTTCTCGTGATGCTGTTGATACGCTCATCGCCTTCTGAAGAGGTGGATTGCTGGCTGTCGCTGGTGTTGTGGCTCTTCGACTTGCTGAAGTTTCCACCTATATTAAAATAGGTCTTGTCATCCAAGCTCCACCTCATGCCCAACGAACCATTGCCCATCGTGTTGCGATTGGTGCTGGTGGATGCCGAGTTCTGGTAACGGTTGCCTGTGGTGAGATATTGCTCGCTATATAGGGTGCTCTCGTTGCCACTGGCATAATGGTTGTACATCATGTTGCCATAGAGGGTGAACCGCTTGGAGAACTTCTTGGCAAAGTTCATCGCCACGTTGTCCTGTCGGTTGTCGGGATAGCGAGAAGTCATATATCGGTTGCCACTTCGAGCTATCACGGAGATGTTATCGCCAGTCTGGCGGAAGAGGTTGGATATTAACTCGGCTTCCTTCTTTTCGTTGTTGCCCCTGCCTATGCCAGCCGAAGTAATCAGCGTGCCGTTGAACTCTCGCTTGGTCTGCAAGTCGAGCACATAGTTTTCGCCGCCCTTGCGCACCTTGGTGATTTTCTCCAGTTCGCTCCGCTTGTCATACACCTTGATTTTGCTCACCAACTTGGCTGGCAGGTTTTCGAGGGCGAGGGTGCTGTTGCCGCCAAAGAAACTCTCGCCATTGACATTGATTTCATGGATGGGAAGACCGTTGTAGGTCATCGTCTTGTTCTGCTTTTCGTATTCCAATCCAGGCACTCGCTTCAAGAGTTCTTCGAGGTATGCTCCTTCGAGAGTCTGGAAAGCATTGGCATTGATAACCGTGGTATCGCCCTTCATCTCCACCTCCTTCATGGCAGCAGTAACCACCACTTCGCCGAGGTTGAGCGTCTTAAAGATGGAATCTTCTTTTTGCGTTTCCACAGAGTCGCCATCGCCCTCTGACAAGGCACGACTCTCCCTTACTGTATCACTCGACACAGCATAAGAGAAAGCCCTTCCGTCAGGAGAAAGGGAAGACGATGCCCATACATTTGCTATTGTTGAGAAGGACATGAGCAAAAGCACAGACACATAAGCATATCGTAGCCTCATCTTGGTTTGAATATTCAAAATCGGCTGCAAAGGTACGAAAATCGGTGTATATTTACAATACCTTGAAGTAGGTAAAGTAATAAGAGACTTGCTAAGGATATCCATTAAAGAAAGTGAAAAAATGAGCAAAAATAATTGTATTTCAAAATTTCAATTTATCTCTGCACTTGTAATCAAAGCGTTCTTTGTATATTGCAAAGTTGTGAAAGAAAAAGAATATAGCTCG
>ENA-OPFG01000828-OPFG01000828.1-human-gut-metagenome-genome-assembly--contig:-NODE-828-length-18392-cov-36.883405_pt1 | contig 18392 bp, 10 predicted proteins | sample MGYA00241304_ERZ501542 | MGnify/ENA primary metagenome ERZ501542 (study PRJEB25962, sample SAMEA2042427) | human gut metagenome | biome: human gut; feature: human-associated habitat; material: faeces...
AGAGCGTTGACCCTAGCAAGCGGTCTGCTTCTGACGGTGAGTTCCTTTGCGCAGAGTAATGCAATTAAGGGACATGTGAAGGATGCTTCTGGTGAGCCTATCATGGGTGCTACCATTACAGTTAACGGTAAGGCAGTGGGCATTACCGACATGGATGGTAACTTCTCAGTTGATGCAGCGCCAGGTGCCAAGATTACATTCACCTATCTGGGTATGACACCGCAGACAGTGAAGGCATCTAGTAACATGAACATTACCTTGGAAGATGACTCAAAGGCTTTGAATGAAGTCGTTGTCATCGGTTATGGTGTGGCTAAGAAGTCAGACCTGACCGGTTCTGTAACAGCTATCAAACCTGATTCTAAGAATAAGGGTGTGGTTGTTAATGCACAGGATATGCTTACAGGTAAGGTTGCCGGTGTAAACATTACCAGCAACGACGGTACTCCTGGTGGTGGTGCCAAGATTCGTGTTCGTGGCGGTTCTTCTTTGAACGCATCTAACGACCCATTGATCGTTATCGATGGTCTGGCAATGGACAACGATGGTGTTAAGGGTCTTTCTAATCTCCTTTCTGTAGTTAACCCACAGGATATTGAGTCTTTCAGTGTCTTGAAGGATGCTTCTGCAACTGCTATTTATGGTTCCCGCGGTTCTAATGGTGTCATCATCATTACAACCAAGAAGGGTCGCAAGGGTCAGAAACCTACCGTTTCTTACTCTGGTAGCATAACCATCAGCGAGAAGAAGAACACAATTGATGTTCTTAACGCTGACGAGTTCCGTGCGACAGTTGAAAAACTGTATGGAAAAGACAGTGAAGCTTACAGCGCACTGGGTACAGCCAACACCAACTGGCAGGACTTGATTTACCGTACAGCTATCAGCCACGACCACAACATTACAGTTTCTGGTGCAGCAAAGTCACTCCCATACCGTGTTTCTGTAGGTTATACAGACCAGCAGGGTATCGTGAAGACATCTGACTTCAAGCGTGCAACAGCATCTTTGAACTTGAACCCATCATTCTTCCAGGATCACTTGACATTGAACCTGAATGCCAAGGGTATGTATGCTAGAACCTTATATACAGATGGTTCTGTTGTATCAGCAGCTGTAAGAATGGATCCAACTCAGGATCCATACAACTTTACATCTGAATATCACAAGAATCAGCTTAGAGACAAAGATGGCAACAGTCTCCTGGACCAGACTCTCAAGAACTATGGTGGCTATTTCCAGTGGTCAAAGAAAGCAGAGTATGGTGACAATACATGGCCTTTCACTTATGACAGCACCACACAGATGCCTAACCCTCTGTCTTTGCTGGATCAGGGCAGTCAGATTGCTCACAGCCGTTCATTCATCGGTAGTGCAGACATCGACTATAAGGTACACGGTTTCGAGGACTTGAGATTGCATGCTACCTTGGGTGCAGATATCTCAAAGGGTCGCCAGAGCCAGTCATTTGCTACATCTTGCACAAACGCATTGTACTATGGCAGCTACGGTGGTGAGGAAATTCTGAAGCGCAACCTCTCTTTGAGTGCTTACGCTCAGTACTACAAGGATTTCAACAAGATTCATCACTTCGATATCATGGCTGGTTATGAGTGGCAGCACTTCTGGCGCAGCAAGAACAATGACTATGTAGGTTATTATCCTGAAACAAATAACGATGCAAGTCTTGCTGGCACAGAGCGTCCTCATACTCCATATAGCGAGAAGAGCGAAAGCTACCTGGTATCTTTCTTCGGACGTGCCAACTACACATTGCTCGACCGTTACTTCCTGACAGCAACCGTCCGTGATGATGGTTCTTCACGTTTCAAGGAGCACTGGGCATGGTTCCCATCATTCGCTTTTGCATGGAAGGCTAACGAAGAAGCATTCCTGAAGAACGCTAACTGGTTGTCTGACTTGAAGCTCCGTCTGGGTTATGGTAAGACTGGTCAGCAGGCTGGTTCTATCGGCGATTATGAGTGGATTCCATCTTATTCTATCAGCACAGGTACAAATGGTTTCTATCCTGTTACTGGCACAGGTGAACTTTATAGACCAAACAACTACCGTCCTGACTTGAAGTGGGAAACAACCTCTACCTACAACGTAGGTTTGGATTGGGGCATCATGGATCAGAGATTGTCTGGTAGCGTAGATTGGTACTACAGAAAGACTACCGATCTGTTGAACTATGCTCCACTTTCTTCTATGGCAGGTTACAAGAACCAGGCATGGCAGAACATCGGTTCCTTGAAGAATACCGGTGTTGAAGCAGCTATTACCTGGCGTGCTATCCAGACCAAGGACTGGTTCTGGACCATGACATACAACTTCACTTACAACAAGAACGAGATTACCGACTTGAATGGTGTATCTGAGAATGGTGCTCCTGTTGTTAATACAAACATCAAGGTAGGTGATGGTTCTGGTGCTTATCTGCAGGCTAACCAGGTGGGTTATGCTATGAACTCATACTATGTTTACCAGCAGGTTTACGACAAGAACGGCAAGCCAATTGAGAACTGCGTAGTTGACCGTAACGGTGACGGTAAGATCAATGAAAGCGATAAGTATCTCTACAAGAGCCCAGCAGCTCCTGTAACCATGGGCTTCTCTTCTCGCTTGGAATACAAGAACTGGGACTTCGGTTTCTCTTTGCGTGCAAGCATCGGCAACTATGTATATAACAATGTTGAGCAGAGCATGAGTAACATGAATACAGGTGAGTGGTTCTCTAACTCTTTGAAGTACTTCTCTAACCGTATGAAGAGTACTGTTGAGAGAAACTGGCAGACCTACGAGATCACTTCTAAGTTGTCTGACTACTATGTGAAGAACGCTTCATTCCTGAAGTGCGACAACATCACATTGGGTTATAGCTTCAACAACCTGTTTAAGTCAAGCGGCTGGCATGGACTTTCAGGTCGTGCATACGCTACTGCATCAAATGTATTCACAATAACCAATTATGACGGTTTGGATCCAGAAGTAGGCGATGGTAACGACAACAACCTCTACCCACGTCCATTCTCTGTAGTAGTTGGTCTTAGCTTGAATTTCTAATAAGAAAGGATTATGAAAAAATATATTAAAAATATTGTTCCAGTAGCAGCACTCCTGCTTACAATGGGAACAGCAACATCATGTGTCGGTGATTTGGACGTTACTCCGATTAACCCAAACATCCAGACAGGCCTTAACATCGATGGTCTTTTCAACAAGTGCTACGCTAACTTTGCCCTGGCTGGTAATGGTGGCGCTAATGGTGACTGCGACATTGATGGTATTGACGGTGGAACATCTGGTTTTGTACGCCAGACATTCAATGCAAACGAATTACCAACCGATGAGGCTATCTGCGGTTGGGGTGATGATGGTATAGCCGGCTTCTGCTATAATAGCTACAATGCCTCAAACCCAATGTTGATTGGTTTGTATGCCCGTATCACAACAGGTATTGCTTATTGCAACCAGTATCTTGCAGAAGCAGGAGATCAGGATGCAACCAAGCTTGCAGAGATTCGCTTCCTGAGAGCATACGAATATTTTAGCTTGATGGACGGATGGGGCAACATCCCATTTACACTTCAGCCATTGACCAAGCCTGAAAGATATACCAGAGCACAGGTTTACGAATGGCTTGAGAAGGAGCTTCTTGAAATAGAGCCAAGCCTTTCTGATGCAAAGGCTAAGAAGTCAACAGATGCCGGTTACGGTCGTGTAGATAAGGCTGCATGCTGGTTGCTTCTCTCCCGCCTCTACCTCAATGCAGAGGTTTATACAGGCACACCTCAGTGGGAGAAGGCTAAGTCATACGCCAAGAAGGTGATGGATTCTTCTTATAAGCTGAACACCAAAAGCGTAAACGGCTGGAGTGCTTACCAGATGCTCTTCATGGGCGATAACGGTGAGACAGATGCAGCTTACGAGGGTATCTTCCCTCTCTTGCAGGATGGTTTGAAGACCACAAGCTGGGGTACTACACTCTTCCTGTTGGCTTCTACCTACGATCAAGATATGCACGCAAATCCAAACAACCCTTCAGCTACCAATGGTACTGACCAGGCTTGGGGTGGTAACCGCGCTCGTCCTGACTTGGTGAAGAAGTTCTTCCCTAATGGTAACGTTCCAAATCTTGAAAGCTACGCTACAGCAAAAGCTGCCGGTGATGACCGTGCTCTCTTCAACGGTGTAAACCGTTCATTGGATAATGATGACGTTGCTACTTTCAAGAGCGGTTTCGGTGTTGCTAAGTTCACCAACTTCAAGACAGATGGAAGCGCAGGTAAAGATGCTACATTCCCTGATGCAGACTTCTTCCTGATGCGTGTAGCAGAGGCATACCTGAACTTTGCAGAGGCTGATGCCCGCATCAATGGTGGTCAGACTACAGAGGAAGGTACCGCAGCTATCAATGCTATCCGCAAACGTGCAAATGCCTCTACTCGTGAAGACAGAGGCTATTCTCTGAACGATATCTGCGATGAATGGAGCCGTGAGTTCTACTTCGAGGGTCGCCGTCGTATGGATCTGATCCGTTTCAACCGTTATGGTGGCAATGTCAACTACAACTGGCAGTGGAAGGGCGGCACCAAGGAAGGTCGCAACTTCTCTGAACATTTGAACATCTTTGCTATCCCAACCAATGAGTTGACATCTAACAAGAATCTGATTCAGAATCCTGGATATTAATTTGCAAACATAAAAAGGAATTCATTATGAAAAATATAATTAAATCAGCTCTACTCGTTGTCATGAGTTTATTTCTCATGACAGCTTGTAGCGACGACAATGACTCTAATCCGACTATTCAGTCACCAACAGAGTTCAAGTTGAATACTCCTGCATTGCAGAATACCCCAATCGACCTGGCGAATTCGTCTAAGATTATGTTGACCTGCTCACAGCCTAACTATAGCTATACAGCTAGCGTTCAATATACAGTACAGGTCGCTACAGATGAAAATATGACTGATGCTGTTGAGCTTTCAGAAACCAGCACAAGTGCCAAGGTTGCAATCAATGCATCTTCATTGGCAAGTGCTTTGACCAACATCTTTGTGGAGAAAGGCAAGACAGAGGCTGATTTCCCTATGGACGTAAAAGCTTACTTCCGTTTGAAGGCAAATATTGTGACCAGTAATGGTAATGTTGTAGAAGGAACAGAGATTCTTTCTAATGTGGTTTCACTCAACAAGATTCACCTCTTGTTCTCATTGCCACCTGTCAACTTACCTAGCCATGTACATATAGTAGGTAACTTCTGTGACTGGGATTGGGCAAAGAGCTTCGACATGGTTCAGGTTTATGGTACAGATAATACCTTCTGGCGTCTTGTCTATATCGACGATAGCGGTATCAAGCTCAATACTGTAGCTGAAAGCAATAAGAGCGAAGTTGGTTATGCTGGCATTACAGTTTCCGGCGACTGCAAGGACGATATCATCGACAAGGATGGCAATATCGCTTCTAGCAAACCAGGCTGGTATCTCGTAATCGTAACAACATCTGTTGTAAACCGTGAAATCCACTATGACGTTCAGTTCAACAAGCCAACAATCTGGCTGATTGGCCCTGCAGCTGGCAGCGACGATTTCGCAGAGGAAGCAGAAGGCTGGTCATTCACTGTACCTACAACCATGGACGGAGAATTCGTATCTCCTGCATTCGTAGGTTCAGTTCCTGCTGGTACTGATAAGGGTGTACGTATGTACGTTAAGATTCCAGGACACGACTGGTGGCATTCTGAGTTCGTTGTATTAGACGGTAAGATCAAGTACCGTGCAACAGGCGGCGACCAGGATAGAGTTACAGGTGAAGTAGGTCAGCAGGTTCACCTCAACTTCTCTAAGGGAACTGGTGAAATCAAGTAATAACGATTTAAAATCGAAGTAAAATGAAAAAGTTATCATTATATATCTCTATCGCACTTGCAGGCCTCTTCATGGGGTCCTGCAGCGAAGATTTCAAAGACTGGGCAGATCCTCAGACTAACCCACAGGAAGATGCCATCACAATTCCTGGCTTTACTGCAACAGCAGCTCAGGCCATCGACTTTGCCAGTGTGACTACAGATAGTGTCAACACCTTCTCTTTAAGCAGCGCTGCTCTTCCTGAAGGTTTTACCTTGGGAAATGCTCGCATTGAGCTTACTCCTCAGGGTGTAGAGAATGCAACCAAGACTACAGTTAATACAAGTCTTGATGGTAAGGGTGCAGTAGCTGACCTCGCATCTGTTGTAGAATCAGCTTATGGCAAGCGTCCTACAGCCCGCACTTTTGATGCCCAGGTTTATGTAAATGCTATAAAAGAGGGTCAGGCTGTTCTCATCGATGCAGGCAAGATTAACCTCGTAATGACTCCAAAGGCTCCATTCATTGATGCAGCTTACTACCTCGTAGGTGACATGTTTACTACAGATGACGCAAATGGTTGGAATACTATAAGTGACAAGCAGAAATTCAAACACAGCGATAAGGATGTATATGAAGATCCTATTTTCACTATCACTTTCGAAACAACCAAGGCTGACCAGTATTGGAAGATTATTCCTAAGGCGAACGTTGATGCAGGTAATACCGATGCATCTGCTGCTGGTGTAGTAGGTCCTAAGGTTGACGGCGAAGACAGCATGACTGATTCTTTGACAAATGTTGACGCTAAGGCTGGTAAGATAGCTAAGGCTGGTAAGTACAAGCTCACCCTCAACATGATGGACTACACTTATACCTTCGAGGAGGTTAAATACGATCCATTCATCTACTTCATTGGCGCAACTGACGGTTGGAAGAGCTCTGACCAGAAGCTCGCTCTCGTGGACGAGGCAAAGGGCGTATACACTGGTTATGTATATGTAGCCGATCCTAACGGAGCTGGCCTCCAGTTCAAGTTCCAACGTGTAGCTGGAAGCTGGGACAACGAAATCAATGCTGGTACATTTGTAAGCTTTGGTGGAGCTGCTACCAACGAAAATGGAAATATCGGCGTGAACGCTGGAGAGGGTGTCTACTACTTCGATGTTAATCTTGGAGAAGGCACTATCACAGCCACTAAGGTTGAGACCATGAGTATGATTGGTGGCTTCAACAATTGGGATGGCGACGCAGTCATGACTTGGAATGCTGAAGAGTATTGCTTCGAGGCAACAAATGTAGGTGTTACTGCCGATGGTTGGAAGTTCCGCGTAAATGGTGGTTGGGACATCAACCTCGGTGGAAGTCTCAATAACCTTACTGCTGGTGGCGACAACATTACAGTAGCAGGCAACACAGTCAAGTTGTATCCAACAAGAAAGACAAATGAGAATATCTACTGCACAGTAGAATAAGTATTTGTTTCATCATAATAAAAATAGTATAACCAATAGGCGGCTCTCAATTCCGGGAGTCGCCTATTTTTTTCGTTCTCCTCCCCCTTTTCAAGTATTTTTTCCCTAAAACCTTGGAAGTTATGAGGAAAAGTCATATCTTTGCAGAAGAAAAGCTATAAAAAAGAAATTATGGGACATCAAGAAGATATTGTAAAAACAGAAAGAAAAATCATTATCATCAGGGATACGCAAGTTATCCTTGACAGAGATGTTGCTGAATTATATGGAGTAGAAACCAGAGAAATCAACCAAGCACTAAGGAACAACCCTAAAAAGTTTCCTCCAGGTTATGTTATTGAGTTGAATGACAGCGAGAAAAAATGAACTGATCAAAAATTTTGACCACCTCGAAACATTGAAGTTTTCTCATGCAACTGTAAAGGGATTTACAGAGCAAGGACTTTATATGCTTGCCACAATATTAAAATCACCAATGGCAACAGCCACCGAACTTCCACTGGAGGAAATCCAGAAATTGAAGGAATAAGTAGAGGCTAGCTGGACTTTCGCAAGTTTTGCCCCTTCAGGGCGTTCTTGAACCGCATGCTAAAGTTCAGTCAACTTATAGTTGAAAATTCAGCAACATCAACCGCCTCATTCAAGTACTTCATTCTGCAACATCAACCACTTCATTCTGCAACATCAAGTGCTTTATTCAGCCAACGAAATTGCCTCTTCCACCCAGCGAAGTCGAATCCATCACCCAACGAAGTCGTATCTTTAACCCAGCGCAGTCGTATCCTTAACCCAGCGCAGTCGTATCCGTAGACTCAATGAAACGTATGAACTTGCGCAATGATGTACATGATGCGAAAGAGGCTCACTTGATGGGAACTAGGATGCTTCTGAAATTACGTCCCGACGTATCTGTTACTGCGTCGGGACGTATCTTTTGCTGCGTCGGGACGTAGCAAATGCTGCATCGGGACGTAATTTTCGTTTCCTCAGTTGGCTATGATTCCTCCTCTCACCAGCCATTTCGCAAAGAAGCGGTCACTAACCAGATAGCCAGTCGGAGTCTTGCTTACCAGCTGCTTATCTACCAATGCCTTTAATGCAGTTCTCACGCTGCTCGTAGCTGGAAGATGGTGGGTGCTGATAAACTGCTGGCTCAACGGCGAAGATACCAAATGCTCACGAGCTATCGCCCCCAAAAGCATCTGCTGGTTCTCGGTTAGCCAGGCACAATAGTTCTGATAAGTCATCGCCTGCTCCTCAATCAGCTCCAGAATCACCTCATCTACCAGAGACTTCGTAATCTCGGAAGAAGCATGCTCGTAGATGCCATGCAATATCGACTGCACATACCAGGTTACACAATCAGACTGCTGATAAATATAAGAAAAGGTAGATTCATCTATCGACCTGTGCTGAGATGCCAACAGGCGATTGGCAAACTCCCGATACACCTGCTCCCCGATGCAAGGCAAAGACAACACCAGCGAACTCTGGAAGAAAGGACGGTTTGCCGACAGAAACATCTCCTGCATCATGTGCTGCTGACTGCCCGAAAACACAAAATATACATTCGGCAAGAACTGGATATAAGAACGGATCATCGCCTCAACCCCATCCTCCGGATAACTTAATATCTGCTGAAACTCATCAATGGCAATGTAGCATCGCTTTCCCGATTGCTTCAAATACTCAAAGATTCGCTTCAAACTCTCCTTCCCTTCACTCGGTTTCAAGTCTAAAGAAAAAGAAGGAATGCCTGTCAATTCATCTATCGTCAGAGTAGGACGCCAGCTGCTGAAGAATTCCTGTACCTTCCGAAGGGCTGATTGGGAAACAGTATCCAGCTTTCCGATGATTTCAGAAGCCATCAGTTGCACCATCTGCTCCAGATTCTTGGTGGCAAAGATGTCGAGATAGAAACACTTCACTTCCGCATATTGCTCCTCCATCTGATGGAATACATGATGAATTAATCCCGTCTTACCCATACGGCGTGGGGCAACCAACGTGATGTTACGTTCATTATGCAGCGAAGAAATCATTTTCTCCGTCTCTTTCTGGCGGTCGCAGAAATACTCTGCGCCCTTATAGCCATATACCACAAAAGGATTGTTCAATCTTGCCATATCTTGTTATCATTCATTACACAAACGTTCATTGCGCTTTTTACGCAACGCAAATTACGCAATAAAAAACGAGACCACCAAATGTTTTCTAGTTTTTTAATAATAATTATCTCCTAAAGCCGCCTCTGATGTACAGACAACGGAATAAGCAAAAATACTTCACACAGCATTACTGCGGAAAGGTAAAGGCTGAAGCTGCTAGCCCAGGGCATAAAAAATCTGTGAAATCCGTGGGACATAAAAAAACTCCCACAGATTTCACAGATTCACACAGATTCATTATCTTTAACCCAAGTTTTACATAAACGAAAAATTTTTTTAAGCTATTTGGTGGCAAAGAAAATGCAAACGAGCGCAAAGAAAGCTTGCTTTCAATTTGCCGAGTGCAGCTTTTCTTATGCAAAGATACGACTTTATCCTGAAACTCGCAAGGATTTAGGGTGGAAAAGATTTTTTGAGAAGAAAATAGGCGGCTCCCGATATGTTCGAGAACCGCCTAGTAATCTCTTCTTATTCCTTCATTTTCTGGATTTCCTCCAGTGGAAGTTCGGTGGCTGTTGATACTTGCTCATCAGAAAGGCCCATTGACAGAAGGCGGCGAGCTGTGGCTAGCTTTTCTTTTTCCATACCTTTCGCCATACCTTTCGCCATACCTATTTCCATACCTTTCTTTTCATCAAACTTTCTGGTGGCATATATATCACGCATATTCTTGATGTCCTCGTCATAAAGCTCAAGTTCCTCTCGGGAGAGCTTGCGGAGGTCGCCTATTTCTGCCAACTTGCGGAAGACTGGATACTTCTCGCTGAATGGCATCTGTTCAAACATGTTCATATTCTTTACTATATAAATCCAACAATCAAATATATCCATACACTCTGCCTCCGTGTGCTTGTCGAACAATGGCAGTTGGAGGTACACAATACGCATTCTGTCGGACACTCGCTGGCGTGTCTGCAAATCAGTAAGCACCAAGTCGGTACGAAACTTCTTTAGCACCGGACTATCCGACACGAAATCCATGAAACATACCGTATAGACTGGAGCCAAGTGATAGTCCCAGATTCCACGAACGCCCTGTTGCACGATGGCACGTGCCGTGTAATACAATGCCCTGTCGGCAAAGTATTCCTGCTCTTTCTTCTGCATCTCTACGATGACATGCTTGCCTTCGTTTGTGATGCAATAGACATCGAAGACCACACCGCGGTCATCGGGGCGCAAGCCAAGTTTTTCGGTCTTGGCAAACGTCACGTCCTTGATTACCAACTCGTCTTCAAACAGTCCGTTGAGGAATGTAATCAGACATTCTTTCGTGTCTTCGCTTCCAAATATCCTCTTGAAAGCCCAGTCAACACGTGGGTCTATAAATCTTGCCATCTGCTTACGCTTTATAAGGTCGTGGACGCAATATTGCTATTCGTTGGCAAAGATACGACTTTTCCTCGTAACTTCCAAGGTTTTAGGGAAAAAATACTTGAAAAGGATGAGGAGAAAGAAAAAAATAGGCGACTCCCGGAATTGAGAGCCGCCTATTAATTTTAAGTTTATTTGATGAAGCAAATGCTTACTTCTTTGTCATCTCACACTTTGCTGTTCCTTCTGCCCAATTAACCACAAGCTTAATGTCGTAAGTACCAGCTGCTACAGCGATGTTTGGACCATTCTGTGTAGTGAGGTTATCTAATTCTCCACCCCAACTGAGAGACCAATCGTTTGTGTGACGGAACTTCATTTCGCCATCAGTCAATGTGACGTCCTTAAGTTCCCAGCAGCGCTCTTCCGGATTGTATGTCATATTCGTATCGCCATCCCAACCTTTAGGAGTTGCGTTGCCAATGATGCCAATAGTAAATGGAGTCAGTGTGTAAGTCTTCGCAGACAAGTCAACATCTACCTGATAGAAACCTGCTTCTTCTGTTATCACGATGTTTCCTGCATCAGGAGCTGTATCAAAGTCAGCACCATAGCTAGTGCCATCCCAGTTTGGCTGAGTACTGAACTTGAAGCCATTCTGGTTCAGGTACATATAACCTGTAAATTTAACACCATCATCACTATTGAGGACGTCACTATGGTTCCAGCCATTAGCATCACCTGCCATATAGAGGATAGGCTTGCCTACAGAGTAAGACAGGTTGTTCATGTCGAGAGTTACAATCCATGTACCCGTACCTACGATAACCATTGACTGTGGAGTACCCCAGCTGTCGCCAGTATAATAGATTGTGCCAGAAGCATCTTCGCTACCGTCTTTCTCGCAACCCATGACACCTGTGTTGATAACATCCCAGTTGCCGGTTTCATCCCACTTGCTACCTTCGTAGAACTTAAAATAGTTCTTATCTTTCTCTGTGGTGACCTTGAGCTGGTAAACACCATCAGACACTTTGTTCATCCATACAGGTTTTGTTTGCTTCCATCCATTGCCATTAACTTCACCGAGCATGTAGTAACCTTTCTCATCAATAGCAGGAGTTGGGGTTGGTGTGAGCTTACCTGTAGTTTGACCTACGGTATTGATGGCAACGGCATCACCTGATGCCAAGTTGACAGAAACCTTAGACTCAACGTTGATGTCACGAGCAACGCTTGCGCGTGATTTGTTCTGGCTGCAGAGAATCTTCTCCAATTCTGTTGCGTCTACCTGAATGCTGTTACCGTTGATTTTGCCTTTAATGGCTTCGCCATTTACTTTCAAGTCTTTGAGTGTGAAACCTGTAACATCGGCATCTGACGAATTGACTGTGACGAGATTGATAATACCGTCATTGTCTGGCAAGCTACTTTCAGCTTCAGTACCTGCTGCGAAAGTAATTCCGTATTTGGCAGCTGAGGCCTCCTGTGGATTGGTCTGAGGATTAGCCCAATCATCGTAGTCGCCGTTGCAGCTGGCAAGTGTAACACTTGCCAAGACTGCTAAGCTATATAATAATGTTTTTTTCATTGTGCTTTGGTCTTAATTATTTAACTTCTGCTGTGTAATTATCAAAGTCGATATACAACTTCTGTCCAACTTGGGTAGTTACAGAGTAATCTGGGCCCTCAGTCTCAGCCCAGTTGTTTACGATATCATATCTACGCCAGAATAAGTTGCCTTTGTAAACGGTGAATTCTGTTCTATACCAGTCCAAATCGCCCACCTTGACAGCTGCGCGAAGTTCTGCGCTGGCAGTGAATGCTGGAGAAACCCATTTGCCATTCTTATCTGCTGGAGCTGTCAGAGCATAAGCGTCATCAAATGCCCAAGTACCAGACATCTCAACACTACCACCTAAGATGTAAACCTTTGTTGGGTAAACAGACAGTGTCCAGTCAATATTCTTCTTGTCTTCTGTAATCTTACCCTTGAAGAGAAGAGTGTACCAACCAGCGTTGGTTACCTTGATGTTTTGTTCCTCACCTGCAGAGATACCTGCACCAGCTACATCGTTGATTTCCTTAAGACGGTTAATACCGCGATAGTCATTGTTTTCTGTACCCCACTTGAACTCACCACCTGCAGGCAAGTAGATGATACCATAGTAGTTACCTTCCAAACCAAAGACCTTAGGAATTGGTTTCCAACTCTTCCATGGATCCTGAATAGAACTACCAATCAAGTAGAGGTTGTCAGTGAACTTAGCATCAGGAGCCTCATAAGTAGCCTTCACAGAACGCAAGGTGATGGTATTTGAGAATGTCTCGCCCAAACTTGTATCAGTAGCGTCTCCAATCACAGCACGCAAGCGAATGTAAATAGGCATTTCTGCAGGAACACTTGTATCTGGATTTGCAGCCTGGAAGAGAGCTACAATAGCGTTGTTTAATTCAGATGCATTAACTTGCATATCAGCAGTTCTATAGAATGTTGCTAACTCTGTGTGAGTAGCAGTAGGATCGCTGACGAATGCAGGATCGATAGATACCTGTACGTAATATCTCATAGAGTAAGGTACTCCACCATAGTTTGGCTGAGAACATGTCAATCTTAAACTTTTTGCACTGATGAGATCGTAAGTATTGTTTTCTGCTACGGCAGGAGTGTTCAATACAAATCCATCTGCAACATGACTCAAGTCCAATGTAGGGTTGCTGTCTCTGTCATCATCGCATGATGTAAAGAGCAAAGGGAGTACCAATGCTGGCAACAACATGAATTTGAATATCTTTTTCATAATTGATTTTTTTTAATTTAATCTGTTAACCTAACAATTAGTATTTTGGGTTCTGTGTCATGTTAGGGTTATTCTTTGTCTCATTGCCTGGAATAGGGTAGATATCGAAATGTGATTCAATACCTGCACCATTAGGTACACCACCCTTGAAACTCCAGAGGTACTTAGAACCTGAGAACAAGCCAAAGCGAACCAAGTCTGAACGACGGCGGCCTTCCATAAAGAACTCGCGGCACCATTCATCTATAAGTGTCTGCTCATCTACTGATGTAGCTTTTAAATCACGGTTAGCACGGTCCTGAATATACTGGATGTCATCCAAAGCATTCTTACCATCATTACCAACCATATTGACATTACCGAGACGGAACTTAGCTTCTGCTCGGGTCAGATAGATTTCTGCCAGGCGGAACAATGGAATGTCGGTGTCTGAAAAGTTCTGGTCATGCTGTGCTGAACCATCTGCGTGGAAATTGCTCCACTTTACGATAGCCGCACCATTCAGAGGGTCTGTGATAGCTTCACCTGGGTTGAGTGTACGAACTTTTCCACTTTCGCAGCCACCTACACCCATGTATAACAAAGCTCGGTCGTCTTTTGCCTTTGCTATAACAGCGTCTGTGCCGATGCCTTTCTCATTATCTTTTGCGATAACCTGATCCTTTGTTGCATTAGGTAAAACATCATCTGTAGTTGCCTTAGGAATATCATCCCCGTTAGGGAAGAACTTCTTAACCAAGTCTTCGCGTGCAAAGATACATTTCCAAGGGTCAGCGGTACTTGCTGATGGCATGCCAGCTTTGGTGCAGGCTGCTACGAGATAAGTAGAACCGCCATACTGGCGAGTCTTCAAACCATCCTGACGAACAGCAAAGATGATTTCCTTCATAGCCTCTGGATTGTAATCATTGTCGCCCATGAACAACTGCTGGTAACCGCTGTAGCCATTCTTTGCTTCGCGAGAAAGGTCATATTTGCCGCTATCGATAATCTTGTCGCAATAATCGATAGCCTTCTGGTAGTCCTTAACCTGACCATCTGTATAAACAGCTGAGTTAAGTGCCAAACGAGCATGGAGGGCATAAGCTGCACCACGGTCGGCACGTCCGAAATTCTCACTGTTATTATAAGCACCCACCTCTGCCATCATAGGCTCGATGGTAGTCAACTCTTTGTCAAGCCACTCGTAGAGATCCTTGCCGCTCTTCTCAATAGGGAGATTGCTGTCGAAGGTTTCCTTGAAAGGAGCCTTGCGATACAGGTCGAGGAAATAATAGTAATTCAGTGCACGGAGGAAGCGGACTTCTGCAATCTTATCTTCGCTCATCTTACCTGTCTGCTCGGAAATAAACTGGTTGTACAGGGTGATGTCGAAAATTAATCGCTGGTATGCCCAGTTTACTCGTGCATTACTCTTATCCCAGTTCATGTGGGTAATAGCGGCAATACCTTCATTGTCTTGCCATGCCCACAAAATTTCGTCTGTCATTAATTCTTCCAAGTTGAAGACGGTACGGATAAATCCGCTCTCACCCTCGTCTCCACTCAAGTCTGCTGAACCAGCAGCACCTTTCTGACCTGTAAGACCGAGGGTTGCATACTGTTTAGCCAAGAGGCCCTCCGCAGTATATGTTGGGGAAGACTGTGGATCAATGGACTTGATATTCAGTTCGTCTGCGCATGAGACAAAGCCCATGCACAACATACTTGCCATTGCAGTCGTTATAAATATTTTTTTCATAATTGTCTCCTTTTTTATTTTTAGAAGTTAAGATTCAAACCAAGCTGGAAGCTAATTGGACGTGGGTAAGGATTACTGTCGATACCACTGCTTACCTCAGGGTCAATACCCTTATACTTGGAAATGATGAATGGGTTCTGAACTGTGAAGAAAATTCGACCACTGCAAATCTTCTCAGCACCAGCCTTAATCAATGCAGGGAAGCTATATCCCAATGTCATGTTTGTACACTTCACGTAAGAAGCATTGCGTACGAAGTAGTCACTGGTGTTGGTTGCTTTTGTGGTTTTACCCCAGAAACCAAGATTAACAGCTTCTGCTGTAGTATTTCTGAAGATGTTGTCTTTACTGAGGTCGGCTAAAACTGCCTTCTCGTTCAAGAAATCGTAGTAAACATAGTTGCCGATAGAGGCATGGAATGCTGCACTGAAGTCCCAGTTCTTATAGATGAACTTGGTGGTGAGACCCATGATTACGTCAGGAGCTGGGTTCTTGTAGCAATAACGGTCGTCATCATCGATTGTACCATTTCCGTCGCGGTCAACATACAGACCCTCGATAGGTTTGCCGTTTTCATCATAAACCTGCTGGAAAACATAGAATGAATTGATAGGCTGACCTACCTTGTTTACCTGAATCTTGGTGTTGTTACCACGAGATACTTTATCTCCAGTCCATACCCAGTCTTGCAAACCTGCATCCAATTGTGTGATTTCGTTGTGGTTCCATCCTACGTTGTAGGTTACATCCCATACGAAGTCCTTTGTAACAATAGGCTTGACATCAAATGCCAATTCAACACCATAGTTTTCCAAAGAACCAATATTCTTCAGAAGCTGGTCGCCAAAGTTAGTACCACCGGCGATGGCAACTGTTGACAGAAGGTCGGTAGTCTTACGATAGTAACCATCCACATTCATACCGAAACGACCATTGAGAGCGGTGAAGTCTAAACCAGCATTGTAGGTTGTTGTCTTTTCCCAAGTCAAATCAGGATTGTAAGCTGATGGACGCATGGTTATATAATATTGGTCACCAAATGGATACTGTGCATAAGAATCGCTGACTGTATATACAGGAGTATAGTAGAAGTCTGCAATACCATTCTGCTGACCTGTCTTACCCCAACCCAAGCGGAGCTTCAACTCATCAAGCCATTTTGCGTCCTTCAAGAAAGGTTCGTTGTTAATCTTCCAAGCAAAGGCTGCAGCAGGGAAGTAACCCCACTTCTTGCCTGTTCTGAAACGAGAAGAACCATCGGCACGGAATGTTGCTGTAAGCAAATAGCGATCTAACAAGTTGTAATTAAAACGTCCGAAGTAAGACACCAATGAGTTGTGAGCCTTCCACATGGTGTTCTTCTGATACGTTGGACTATATATATAGTTCATTTTACCATCTGCTTCAACGAACTGAGGATTGTTGTCTCTCAAGTACTCATCAATACCACTTCCGTAGTTATAGCCTGTTCTGTGGTAGTGGCTCTGCTCTGCACCTGCCATGATGTCGATATCATGAACACCGAACTTGTGTGCATATTCAGCAAAAGCTTTTCCTTCGATGCTATATTTGTATTGATGGTCAGTGCCATAATATCCAAAATAGTTGTTAGAGAAGGAATACTTGGAAATGTCTTCATTCTGCTTACCATCTGTATACTGGGCACCGATGGCAGCATGCAAATGCAAGTCTTCGAAGCCATGAATCTTGTAGTCTACCTCAAGGTTTCCTGAAATATCATTAGACTTTGCTATACACTTGTAGTTGTCGAGAACTGCAACTGGGTTCTGTGTAACTTGAGAGGCAGCCATCTTCTTCCAATCAGGATCGCTAATCTGGTCGCTCTTGTTCTGCAAGTACTGGAAATATCCACCAACGTATTTGTAGTCTTCACCATTTCCATATACAGGCTGTGTAGGATCCATTGACAATGCATTACCGATAGCATCACCAACTTTTGCATAGCGGTCCTTCTCGAACATATACTTTGCTGTGAAGTTGAAGTTCAAGTGCTTATCGAGGAAAGAAGGAGCAACATTGAGAGATGTATTGAAACGCTTCATCCATGTTGTCTTGACAATACCATTGTTGTCTTCGAAACCTAAGCTGACGCGATAAGGCATATTCTTTAAACCGCCCTGAATGCTGACGTTGTGATTGGTAGAGATAGCTGTGCGGAAAATCTCATCCTGCCAGTCGGTATCGGCAGTTCCCAAACCGCTAGTGTCAACACCCAGATTGGTAAGAGCCTGCTTGTACTCGCTGGCATTCATCACATCATATTTCTTCTGGATGGTTGACAGTGTTACGTTGCCATTATAAGTAACAGAAGGCTTCTGACCAGAACGTCCCTTCTTGGTTGTAATGATGATGACACCATTAGAAGCACGGGAACCGTAAATTGCTGTAGCAGAAGCATCTTTCAATACAGTGAAGCTCTCGATATCGTTAGGGTTAATCATCGCTAAGACGTTACTCATACCCTTGTTGGTATTGTTGTCAATAGCTAAACCATCGATTACGTAGAGAGGGTCATTAGAAGCACTCAGAGAAGCACCACCACGGATACGAATCTGTGCACCGGTACCAGGCTGACCGCCACCAGTCTGTACATCTACACCGGCAATCTTACCTACCAACATATCAGAGGCACTGCTTGTGATACCCTTTGACATCTCATCTGGCTTGATAGCTGTAACAGAACCAGTCAAGTCGTTCTTCTTAGCACGACCATAACCGATGACAACGACCTCGTTCAAAGACTTCTGGTCGTCAACCAAGGTAATCATCATATTAGATGTTGCTTTGATTGTTTTTGGTGTCATTCCCAGATAGGTGAAAGTAAGATTGGTACCTGGAGCTGCATCAACAGAGAAGTTACCATCCATGTCGGTAATACCTACTGCCTTACCGTTCACTGTAATGGTAGCACCCATGACAGGCTCACCGGAAGCATCCTTCACATGTCCCTTAATCGCATTAGTCTGCGCAAAGGAACTCACCGTCAGAAGCAGACCGCTTGCTAGGGTCAACGCTCT
>ENA-OPFG01000837-OPFG01000837.1-human-gut-metagenome-genome-assembly--contig:-NODE-837-length-18236-cov-2.222760_pt1 | contig 18236 bp, 14 predicted proteins | sample MGYA00241304_ERZ501542 | MGnify/ENA primary metagenome ERZ501542 (study PRJEB25962, sample SAMEA2042427) | human gut metagenome | biome: human gut; feature: human-associated habitat; material: faeces...
AGGAAGCCTTTTTCGTATGTAAAAAACAAAAATTTCCACTTGAAAAATCGAACGTAAGTTCTTATAATAAACATATGTTCGAAATACAAGCAAATAAAACCATACAGGAAAAATTACATATACTGGCGGATGCGGCGAAGTATGATGTGGCATGTACATCCAGCGGTGTGGATCGAAAAGGAAAGGAAGGAATGCTCGGAAATGCACGATCCTGTGGAATCTGTCACAGCTTTGCATCAGACGGACGCTGTATCTCTCTGCTCAAGATTCTGATGACGAATCATTGTATTTATGACTGCAAGTATTGCGTGAACCGAGTATCGAATGATGTCAAGCGTGCCACTTTTACGCCGGAGGAGATCTGTGAACTGACGATCGAATTTTATAAAAGGAATTATATAGAAGGGCTGTTCTTAAGCTCCGGTGTGATCCGTGATCCGGCATACACGATGGAGCAGATCTGTATAACCTTACAGCTCCTTCGTACAAAATACAGGTTCAACGGATATATTCATGTAAAGACGATTCCGGGTGCGCCGGATGAACTGCTTGCGGCAGCCGGATTCCTGGCCGACCGCATCAGTGTGAATCTGGAGCTGCCGACTGCGGAGAGCCTGAAGAAGCTTGCTCCGAATAAGAGCTTCCAGACGATCATGACTCCGATGGGGAAGGTGCGTGATACGATCGCAGAGACAAGAACCCTGATAGGGAAAGATGCAAGAATGGAACGCAGTCTGGGGAATCGTTACCTGCCGGGAAGTATATTCGGGAAAGAACAGTTACGGCTGACCGGAGCACAGAGTAATGGGGGCGGCTCTCTTTGGAAGAAAGCTGCTTCCTTTGCTCCGGCAACTCAGGATACATGGAAGCCACGGGCATTTGCACCGGCAGGTCAGAGTACACAGATGATCATTGGGGCATCCGATGAGAGCGACTATATGCTGGTTCAGACGACACAGAAGTTATACCAGAACTATGATCTGAAACGTGTCTTTTATTCCGCATATATTCCGGTAAATGAGGATTCGGCACTTCCAGCGCTTGAGACTCCGGTTCCGCTTCTGAGAGAACACCGACTGTATCAGGCAGACTGGCTGCTGCGGTTTTATGGATTTCAGGCAGATGAATTGTTGTCGGAGGAGCGACCGAATTTTAATGTCCGCATGGATCCGAAATGCGACTGGGCGATTCGGCATCTGGAACAGTTCCCGATCGAAGTGCAGACAGCTTCTTATGATACGCTGCTTCGAGTGCCGGGGATAGGACCGAAATCAGCAGGCAGGATCGTAAAGGCGAGACGGTACGGACATCTGGAATTTGACCATCTGAAGAAGATGGGCGTGGTGTTGAAACGGGCGCATTATTTTATTACCTGTGGAGGACGGATGATGTATAAGATACCGATCGAAGAGCAGTATATTACCAGACAACTGATAGGCGAGCATGCAAAAGAAAACTGGCAGGTAGAGCATAAGGAAGAAGAATATAAGCAGTTATCCTTTTTTGATGCTCAGGGAGTATTTGGAGTTCCGAATTGATTTGTGGATAAATGTAAAATCCTATTTAAGAATAGACGATTGTATGAAGAAATATTGTCAGGATAGATTTTATAGATAGATGAGGATATAGATGGGAGAATGTAAATATGAGGATATTTACCTGTAAACATCAATTAGAAGATATGATGACCTGCATCTATGATGCATGGGTCTATGCACTCCGGGTCGGACATGATAAGGTGCAGTTACGGACGGAGCCGATCGTGCAGGCAACTTTATTTGACGAGTATGTCCATGTGGATGCCGATGCAGAAAAGACGGAAAAGGTTCTGCGTTCCGTTCGAAATAAGATTGGGATGCAGGCATATATCGATGTGTATTATGCCTGTCTGATGGAAGAAGATGTACTGGACGATATCTACCGGTTTTTGCGGATCGGATTTCAGGCAGGACCAAGGGTGATCGGGATGCTTGCCGAGTCTCCGGTCAGCCGGATGCTGGAGATTCGGCGGGCAGTTGGAAATGAAATTCATCATTTTCGGGAATTTGCCAGATTCAATTCGATCGATAATAAGGTGTATGTCTGTCATCTGGAACCGAAGCATGATGTGATCTATCAGGTGGCAGAGCATTTTGCAGACCGGATGCCGGATGAATATTTTATGATCCTTGATGATAACCGGAAGTATGCGGTGATCCATCCGGGAAAACATTACTCAGGGCAGCAGGCAGATAGAGAAAGAGAGATTTCAGAACAGAACCAATATATGAAGGAAAAGGCTCAGAAGATGTATTTGCGGGAGTTGTCCGATGAGGAAATGAAGACGCTCCGACAGACGGAATTATTGAAGGATGAATATACCGAACTCTGGAAGACCTTCTTTCATACGATCGGGATTGAACAGCGGAAGAATCCGACCTGCCAGCGGAATCTGATGCCGATATGGAAGCGGAAGCATGCGGTAGAATTCATGCAGTAAACAAAAAAGAATAAAATTTACTAACTTTTAGTAAAAATTTAGCAAAAACTATTGATTAGTTTTTATTCTCGTGTATAATGATGATAGTGGTTATCGTAACAGAGAATCCGGTACCGATAAATGTTGTGATAACCGAAGGTTAAGAATTTATTTTACAGGAGGATTATGATATGAAGATTTTAGTAACAGGTGGTGCTGGTTATATTGGAAGTCATACCTGCGTTGAATTATTAGAAGCAGGATATGATGTAGTAGTTGTTGACAATCTGTATAATGCGAGTCCGAAAGTAATTGGTAGAATAAAAGAGATAACAGGAAAAGACGTAACATTTTATGAGAAGGATATCCGTGATCTGGATGCAATGAATGAAATCTTTGCAAAAGAAAAGCCGGATACAGTAATTCATTTTGCAGGCTTAAAGGCAGTTGGTGAATCTGTTCGTAAGCCACTCGAATATTATGAGAATAACATTGCGGGTACATTAACACTTTGCAAGGCAATGCGCGAGAATGGATGCAAGAACATTATCTTTTCATCATCTGCAACCGTATATGGCAATCCTGCATTTATTCCGATCACAGAGGAATGTCCAAAGGGTGTCTGCACAAATCCTTACGGCTGGACCAAGCATATGCTTGAGCAGATCCTGACAGATATCCACACAGCAGATCCGGAATGGAATGTAATCCTGCTTCGTTACTTCAATCCAATCGGAGCACATAAGAGCGGACTAATCGGAGAAGATCCAAAGGGTATTCCAAACAACCTGCTTCCTTATGTAGCACAGGTAGCGGTAGGAAAGCTTCCTTGTCTTGGTGTATTCGGTGATGACTATGATACACCGGACGGAACAGGTGTCAGAGATTATATCCATGTTGTAGATCTTGCCAAGGGTCATGTAAAAGCGATCAATAAGATCAAAGAGAATCCGGGTGTAAAGATTTACAATCTGGGTACAGGAAAAGGATACAGCGTTTTAGATGTTGTTAAGGCATTTGAGAAGGCATGCGGCAAGAAGATTCCTTATGAGATCAAGCCTCGTCGTGCAGGTGATATCGCAACCTGTTATTCTGATGCAACTCTTGCTAAGAAAGAACTTGGCTGGGAAGCAGAATACGGAATTGATGAGATGTGCGCAGATTCATGGAGATGGCAGAGCATGAATCCGGATGGCTATGGTGCATAATGAAAATATTCAGTAAATAAGTAACAGACAGGCAATTGTAAACGTGCCGGAATACAGGGCATAGAGAAGATACAATTGCCTGTTTGTTTAAGATAGAAAGGGGTTAGTTTATATGGCTGAATATACAGCTTCAAAGACCAGATATACAGAGACAGAAGGAACGGATTTTTACCGTCATTGCGGTAAAAGTGGTCTGATGCTTCCTCCAATCGCACTGGGACTCTGGCATAATTTTGGTAGTGTAGATAATTATGAAAATATGAAACAGATGTGTTTTACCGCATTCGATCACGGAATCACACATTTTGATCTGGCAAATAATTACGGACCGGTATATGGAAGTGCAGAGGAAAACTTCGGCAGAATCCTTCGGGAAGAAATGAGTGCTTACAGAGACGAGATGGTGATCAGTACAAAAGCAGGATATGATATGTGGGAAGGTCCTTATGGCAACTGGGGCAGCCGCAAATACCTGATCGCGAGTCTGGATCAGAGCTTAAAGAGAATGGGACTTCCATATGTAGATATCTTCTATCATCATCGCATGGATCCGAACACACCGTTAGAAGAGACGATGGAAGCACTTGCACAGATTGTAAGAAGTGGTAAGGCTTTATACGTAGGTCTGTCGAATTATGACGGCCCGACGATGGCGAAAGCAGAGCGGATTCTGGATGAACTGCATTGTCCGTTTATCATCAATCAGAATTGTTACAGTATTCTGGATCGGACAGTTGAGAAGAACGGACTACTGAAGCAGACATATGCATCCGGAAGAGGACTGATCTGCTTTTCTCCACTGGCACAGGGTATGTTAACCGATAAATATCTGCAGAATATTCCAAAGGACAGCCGGGTGGCAAGAGACGGACGGTTCCTTCATGAGGATCAGGTCGTATCGATGCGTCCGCTTCTGACAGAGTTAAATGATATTGCAGCAGGCTATAATATGAGCTTGTCAGAGCTTGCGATTGCATGGCTGCTGAATAAACCGGAGGTTACAACCGTTTTGATCGGTGCATCGAAGCCGGAACAGATACTCAGTAATCTGAAGGCTGCTGAGAAGCAGAGAACAACCGAGATGGAAGCAGAGGAACTGGCACTGATCGAAAAGGCGGTCAACCTTTATCACGCATAGATGATAAGTGTTATTTGACTTCACTTCAAAAAAGAATATAATATAAAAGACAGTTCTGAAAAGTATTTTCTGACAGAGAATGCTTTTGAAAGTATTGACGGAACAGAACGGATCATATTGTATGTTATTTTGAAAGAGGAAGACGGTATTGCAGGCACATCAGACAGATTTCTCAAGTGGAAATGTATATAGAAATATTATAGAAGTAGCTGTACCAATGATTCTGGCACAGCTACTTAATCTTTTATATAACGTGGTTGACAGGATCTACATCGGACGGATCCCGGAAGTCGGTACAACTGCACTGACAGGGGTAGGTCTGTGCTTTCCGATCATTTCACTGATCACCGCCTTTACCTATCTGTATGGAAATGGAGGTGCACCGCTTTGTTCCATGGAACGCGGTAAGGGTAATGATGAAGAAGCAGAGCATCTGATGGGAAATGCTTTTACTTTATTGATCGGAACAGGAATTGTATTGACGATTATCGGGCTGATCTTTTATAAGCCGATTCTTTATCTGTTTGGCGCAAGTGATGATACATTCCCATATGCAGGCTCCTATATTCGGATCTATCTGCTGGGAACGGTATTTGTCATGGTATCGGTAGGAATGAATCCGTTTATCAACAGCCAGGGATTTGGAAATACCGGAATGATATCGGTTCTGATCGGAGCAGTTTTAAATATAATACTGGATCCTATGTTTATCTTTGTTTTAAATCTGGGAGTAAGAGGAGCGGCTATTGCGACGATCATTTCCCAGTTTTGCTCGGCAGTATGGGTACTTGTATTCCTGACCGGAAAACGGGCAGTGCTTCATTTGAAATGGAGCTGTATGCGGTTGCAGTGGAAGCGGGTTTTGCGGATCATCAGTCTGGGAGTGTCCAGCTTTATCATGGCATTTACAAACAGTCTGGTACAGGTTGTATGTAACGCGACACTTCAGGTCTATGGCGGGGATATCTATGTGGTTGGAGACCATCCTGGCTAACACGGTGAAACCCTGTCTCTACTAAAAATACAAAAATCTGTACACTTCCGGTTATGGGTATTACAAATGGTGCATCTCCGGTCATGAGTTTTAATTATGGAGAAGGGGCATATGAGAAGGTACGGAAAGCCATCCGTTTCCTGACTATATTATGCGTAACCTATACTTTTGCGGCATGGGGCACTCTCAGATTGTTCCCGGAGCCGTTTATCCGTATATTTAATCATTCACCGGAACTGATCGCAAAAGGGGTTCCGGCATTACATATATATTTCTTCGGATTTTGTTTTATGGCATTGCAGTTTACCGGACAGAGTGTGTTCCTTGCGCTTGGAAAGGCGAAAAAGGCTACCTTCTTTTCTCTGCTTCGGAAGGCATTTATCGTAGTGCCACTTACCATTCTGCTTCCGAAAATCGGAAATCTTGGAGTGGATGGTGTATTCTGGGCAGAGCCAATCTCGAATCTGATCGGCGGATGTGCCAGCTTCTTTACAATGTGTGCCACGGTGTTGCCTGAATTAAAGCATGAAAAAGCTCGATGAAAAATATAAACGACCGGATAGGATTATTAATTAATTTATTCAATCTCCCGTAGTGCCTTTCTGAACTGGAAGAAGAACAGGATGGCGGTGAAGGTTACGGCGATCAGGTCTGCGATCGGTTCTGCCATGTAGACAGCCATTGTCTTATCTGAGGTGTAGATATGCGGCATAATGAAGATCAGTGGGATCAGCAGGACAAATTTACGCATGATCGCAACGATGATGGATGCCGGAGCGTTACCGAGGGCATTGAATGTCATCTGACAGGAGATCTGGACTCCAAATAAGAACATAACCGCGAGGTAGTATCTAAGTGCAACTTTAGTAAACTCGATCAGAGCAGTATCCGGGGTAAAGATGGATGCAAAAACCTGAGGGAAACACATAATGCAAAGCCATAATAAAACAGAATATGTCAGGCTGACCTTCAGCAGAAGTTTGAATGCATCCTTTACTCTGGATGCATTTTTTGCACCATAGTTATAACTGATGATCGGCTGAGCACCCTGGCCAAGTCCCTGAAGTGGGAGCATGGCGAACTGCATGACGCTGGTAAGGATCGTCATAGCACCGACGGCCATATCTCCGCCATATTTCAGAAGGGAGGAGTTGAAGCACACGGATATGATACTTTCACTTCCCTGCATGATAAAGACGGCAGAACCGAGTGCCAGACATGGCAGGGTATAGGAGGCCTGCAAACCGAGGTTTTTCACACGGATGCGGAGAGTTGTCCGCTTGCCGAAGAGGAAGCTTAAGACCCAGATGCAGGAACAACCCTGAGAAATGATTGTTGCAAGGGCCGCGCCTTTTACCCCCATATGAAGCGCAAAGATAAAGATCGGGTCTAAGATAATATTCGCGATCGCACCGATCAGTACGGACAACATACCTTCTTTGGCGAAGCCCTGTGCAGTGATAAATGCATTCATACCCAGAGTGAGCTGTACAAAGATTGTGCCGATTGCGTATATATTCATATATGAGGTTGCATAGTTAATGGTATTCTTACTTGCACCGAATGCCAGAAGCAGGTCGCGATTCCAGATCAGAAGAACAGCAGTCAGTATAACGGATAAGATGATCTGCATGGTAAAACAGTTACCGAGGATTTTCTCGGCATCGTCTTTTTTATTTTTGCCCATATAGATGGTAGCCCGTGGAGCACCGCCATTTCCGACCAGAGCCGCGAAAGCGGAGATGATCATGATAAGGGGCATACAGACACCGACACCGGTAAGTGCCAGTGAACCGTTTTGTGGAATATGACCGATGTAAATACGATCAACGATGTTATACAGCATATTGATCATCTGTGCGGCGACTGTAGGAAGTGCGAGCTTTGCCAGTAATTTACCGATCGGTTCTTTTGCCAGAAATTCCCGGTTGGATGAGCCTGTGTTGTGGGCAACCTGGTTCGGTTGATTATTCTTGATGTTTTTCGATATGGATTCTCCGCCGGTTGGTGGTGAAGCTTTTGATGTGTTGTTTGAAGAATCGGTCATGCTGTAGGCTTGTGTTTGTTTCTTCATGTATATTCCTCGTTCCTTTGATTGATATTTTATATTGTATAAAAGTTAATTGCGATATGAGCTTGCCTGAATATAGTATTGTCCGAACTGCCCGGTATTCAGGCAGCAGTGTTGTGATCATATTATTTTAAATGCGATAACACATTGTCATACAAACGCTTGTTATAGGATGCAAAATTCTTCTTTTCGTCATCTGAAAAACCTTCAAAGATGCAGGAGATCAGTTCGTCCTGCTTTTTCTCGATTGCATGTACAACAGGAATTGATCTATCGGAGAGCTTCAGATGAATGATCCGTTTATCATTTGTATCCGGATGTCTGGTCAGATAGCCTTTGTCGGCGAGAGAATCAATGGCTGTGGATACATTTCCACGCTGTAGCATACGAAACTCTACGATATCTCTGGCAGTATCATGTACCGGATTATTGTGTAAAAAAGTAATGATGATAACTTCAATCCGTGAAAGCTTATAGTCTATCCGGATGCTCTCAAGATATTTTTCCTGAAGCTTCATCAGGCTTTTTGTCATATCAAAAATATTGGATGGTGATTGTAGGATCATATATATTCCTCATTTCTTAATTAAGTTCTTTTTAGAACTATTATAGCTTTAAAATAAAAAGAGTCAAGCTGTTTATACAATTTTTATAGAAAGAGAAAAACACAGTCTGGGTGTTATCTGAAACAGAAAACTAGAGATAAAAATATTATTGACAGGAAAGAAATAATAGATATACTAAAATTTATAGTGTTTTTTGGAGAATTCAGATAATAGAATATATGAAAAAATATGTTTGACCAGAGGATAAATATGCCACAGATGAACGAGAAAAACTGGATGATCATAGTAGCAGTAGTTATTGTGCTTATAGGATCACTGATCTACAATATCATTTCAGCAAGAAATCTGAAGAAAAAAAGACAACAGTTTGTAGAAAGTATCCAATCTTCATATACGCATATGAAGAGTATAGAAGACACCAGCAAAAAGATATATGAGATTTCAAACGAGATCAATGAAATGATCCGGGAGCAGAAAGACACCGAAGAGTACATAGAAAAAAAGAAGAAGGAGATTGAGGAGATCAGGCAGATGATTGTGACAAATGACACAATCCTTGACTGTGCAATCTCAGATAAGCGGGATCTTGCAAGGAAGAGGCAGATTGCATTTACTTATAATATTCCAACCGGGTTACCGGAGATTCGTATGGAGGATGTCGATAAGATTCGTCTGTTTGCCAATCTGTTAGACAATGCGATCGAAGCAGCCGAGTGTGTGCCGGTGCAGGATGCAAATGGGGAAAATAAAAGATTCATACATGTATCGATATTGAATCGTGGGAGTAACTTCTTTATCACTGTTAAAAATTCCAAAAGAACGGAGATTGCCGTTATGGAGAATCAGTTCCATACAACGAAGCCGGATGCAGAAAACCACGGCAGAGGTGTTCGTATTATCAGGCAGATTGTTGCCAGGTACGATGGAACGGTCGAGTTCACGGACAAGGGTGATGCCTTTGAAGTAGCGATCATGTTGTAAAAGGCATACAGAACAGCCATGGTTTGTGTGTTTGTAATTTACAACATAGCATGTTCGGAGATATATTTGAGGTAGTCGGCTTTGAATGGTTTGGCATAGCGTCTGCCAACAGGCAGTTTGATGCTGCCGGTCAGCTCGGTTTCCTGTGAGGATAAATTTTTTACATATCCAAGATTGACCATGAAAGAACTATGGCATTGCGAGAAATAGGACGGCAGTCGTTCGCTTACAGCCTGAAGGGATTCGTACACTTTATAGGCTTCCCCATCGTCAGTATAAATAATAATCTCGCGGCTGAGCCGTTCAATATGAGTGATCGTTCCGCATGAAAGGGTGTACCGTTTTCGGTTGGAGATAACGTCCAGAAAGCGTGCTTTTCGTTCAATTACAAGCTGAATCGCTTTATCCAGTGCCTTAGGCAGATATTGTTGTATGGAATCCTTTGTAACATAATATATGTGACGGACTTCGTAAGATTCAGATATATAGTCGGTATGGCTGGTGAGGAAGATAACTGCACACTGTGGGCAGCATTGATTAAGCTCGGAAGCAAAATCGATACCGTTGAAGTCCCCCATTTCGATATCTAAGATTGCAATATCATAATTAATCGTATCGGTCTCAAGCAATTTTTTTAATTTCTCTGGCTCGTAGGAGTCGATTCTGAAAGTGAAGGATTCAGAAGCATCCAAACAGGAATGTGCAAAACTGGTTGTTTCTTTTAATTGTAGATCTGAATCATCACATATTAGAAGTTTGAGTTTCATATATGGTATCCCCCCTGTAATTGGTAATTTCAATGTAGAAAACATTTTGCTTAACTGGTAATATTATAATAAAAAGGTTGCCATAAAACAAGAAAAATGTCAAAATATATATACGCATATTGATGACGGTATAAAGAAAGAGAGAAGATAGAAATGAACATATGGACATTCCTGCAGGTGCTCGGAGCAGCCCTGATCACGGCATTACAATTTAATATTTATCTGGGTGCTTATATGGGAATGGATCGTGGAAGAAGAGACCGGATCTATCTGGGCTTGAATATTTTAAATATGTTTTTCCTCCGCGTTTTAATAAATACAAGTATACAGCTAGATGCACCTGCATGGCTTCGTGCCATCATTTATATTTTTGGATTTGTGATGATGCTTGTAGGCGTTGTATTATACCGTAAAGAGTGCATGGTTATAAATTTGGTATCATTTATGGTGGGTATTATGACATTTGATCTTGTTACGGTGACGATGTCAGCAGTGATCGAGGAACTGTTTGGATATGCATATAATGATACACCGGTATTATACAGTGCAAAAGCATTGCTTGTCTGGCTTGGAGTAGAAGCCTTGCGTGAGGGCATAGGAACGATCATTGAAGTCTGGTTTATGCGGAAATATATGCCATACAGGAAGTTCCGGAGACAATCATTTGTCAGAAGCATGGTGTGGATTCTGGCTGTTGGAACCGGATATATGATGTTGGTTGTGTATTTTGTGACTATGGTAAAAGAGGTTAATCTGATGTCACAGTTTATAGCACTGGGAATCTGGGCATCTGCTTTTATAGCTACTTATCATCTGTATACGATCGTATATAATAGCTATCAAAGAAAAATGATACGTTTTCTGGAAGCAAAGATGAAGCAGCAGAAAGAGGATTATGAGAAGCTTCTGGCGGATTACAACAGGCTGCGGGATATCAAGCATGATCTGTATAATTATGTGCATATACTTGATCTGGCAGGAGATGTCCGGAAGGAACAGGAGCAGATCAGACAGTTACAGGAAGATCTGAAACCGGGAAAACAGAAGGAGTATATAAAATACACAAATCTTTCAATCCTGAATCTGGTATTAAATAATGTTACATCTGCCTGTGAGGGTGCAGGTATTCATCCGGAAGTTGCAGCAGAAGAAATTCAGATTGATACAAATGTAGAACTGGACATGGGATATCTGATCGAGCGGATGGTACATAATGTTATTTTGTTGAATGAAGATCAGGGAGAGAATAAGCAGGATTCCGTATCAGAGTCATTGTCCCGGACACTCCGGATTCAGATCGCACCATCGGAATCCTCAGATGGAAATATTCAGGTTGTGCTTAAGGGTATCGGACTTCGTATGAAGGGCATTGAGATGAATTCAGACAACAGAAAGGAGATACGGAATAATAAGCAGATCATCCAGTTTATTATGGAGCGGCATGAGGGATTCCAGTGGAATAACAGGAAAGAATCTCATCTGTATCTGACTGCATAAGCAGAGAACCGTATCCGGAATTTGTAGAAATATGTCGATTACGACGGAAACATTGCAGATTACGACAGGTTTATTGTATCTGATAAATGTTTTGATATAATAACTTCATAGATATATTGAAAACCGATATATTATTGAGTGGGAAAGTTCATAATATATGCATTTATGTCAGAGAGGACATATATTTTTCAGCCCAATCAGCTCTCCTTGCTGCAAGATTGTGGAAACTCAGAATGAGTGCAGTAGATTATGGTTGCAAAATATGAAAAGCATACATTGGAACGGATGAAGGAAGATCTGATAGTTGTACCGAGAAACGCAGGTATCAGGTCTTCTTTTTTTAGCCTTTTACCATGTCTTAACCATAAAACGTGCTACAATATATGTTGTTACAGTTTAGAATATGAATATATAATAATGATTGTCAGAATTGGTTGAAATGGATACGATTGTTATAACAGATTACAAAAAGATACAGCGGAGAAAATGATGAACAGATTCCTGAATTTTACAAAGAATTTTTTAATTACAGCAGCGATATTGGTATGTGGATTTTTGTTGTCCCTGTTTATGCAGAAGGAGTGGGGAAATCAGACTTTGATACCCTCTATTTTTCTGTTGGATGTATTTCTGGTATCCGTTATCACAGATGGTTTCTTATATGGTGCGGTCGCATCTGTCATCAGCATTCTGGCGGTAAATTATGCATTTACATTTCCGTATTTTAAGATTACGATCCCGGAAAATATGATCTCTGCCGTTATCATGATAGCTATTGCAGTTATTACCTGCGGATTTACAAATAAGTTGAAGAGTCAGGAACAGTTAAAGGCAGAGAGTGAACAGGAGAAGATGCGGGCCAATCTGCTCCGATCCGTATCCCATGATTTTCGGACACCGCTTACAACGATTTATGGTGCAAGCTCTGCAATGTTAGATGATAAGAATGAATTTACGGAGGAGCAGAAAAAAAGCATGCTTCGTGGAATCAAACAGGATGCACAATGGCTGTCGCGAATGGTTGAGAATATGTTATCGATTACCAGACTGGATGGAAAAAATGTTAAGATCATTAAGATCCCGATTGCGTTGGATGAGCTGTTAGATTCTGTTCTGGTTAAGTTCAATAAACGGTATGAAGGTCAGAATGTTGAGATTGACATTCCGGATGAACTGATCATGATTCCGATGGATGCGATCTTAGTCGAGCAGTTGATCCTGAATCTGTTAGAAAATGCAGTTCAGCATGCAGAGGGGATGAATAAGCTTGGGCTTCGTGTATATACGAGTGGGCATTTTGCAGTATTTGAGATCCGGGACAACGGATGTGGTATTCCGGTTGATAAGGTAAAGGATATATTTGCAGGGAAACTGGTTTATGGTGAATCAGGACTTGACAGCAGTAAGAAAAATGCAGGGATCGGGTTGGCGGTATGTACCACGATCGTAAAAGCACATGGTGGTGAGATCTCTGCGGAGAATCTGCAGGATGGCGGTGCTGTTGTGCGATTTACACTGGATATGGAGGAAACTGAGAATGATTAATAACAGATATAAGATATTGATAATTGAAGACGAAGAACATATTAATAATCTGATCAGTGCGCTGATGGAAGCAAATGGATATCAGGCTGTTTCCGCATATTCCTGTCGGGGGGGACAGATGATGTTTGCATCCCATCGTCCTGATCTGGTCATTCTGGATCTGGGATTGCCGGATCGGGATGGAATGACATTTTTAAGGGAAGTGCGGCAATCATCATTTACACCGATCATCGTTTTATCGGCACGTTCTGATGAGAGGGATAAAGTAGAGGCACTCAATGAGGGCGCAAATGATTATGTAACCAAGCCATTCAGTTCAAATGAACTGGTAGCAAGGGTACGTTCAGCACTCCGTATCGCTACGCATCGGGCGGAGGATGGATTGCGGCCGGGAGGAAGATTCGAGGTTGGAGAGCTGGTTATCAATTATGATGCAAGACTGGTTACGATCGCCGGAAATGAAGTGAAGCTGACACAGACAGAATATAATATTGTAGCGTTGTTATCCGAGCATGCAGGTAAGATGCTGACCTACAGTTTTATCATCAACGAGATCTGGGGATATAATGATTCGGGAAGCCGGAAGAAGCTGCAGGTAAATATGGCGAATATCCGAAAGAAGTTCGGTGCAGTTCCCGGTAAGGAGAATTACATAACGAATGAATTAGGGGTCGGATACCGGATGTGCGATTCATAGAAAAGAGCCTTGAAACTCTACAGCGTTCTGTCGCGGAGATGGCTCTTGTTATAAATAACGTGCTGCGATTTCTGTTCTCTGGACATTGCCCTATTCGTAAATACTCCTGTGCTAACTCGCCTTTGGCTCAGACAAGCACTCGTATTTACTGGCAATGTGCAGTTCACAACGAAATCTCGCAATGTTATTTTATAACAAGCACCATCCCCGTGACCGAGTGCTGTAGAGTTTTTTGTATAATTAGATAATTGACTATAAGAGAAAGATTTTATGTTTTTTAATATAAAATACAGGAAGTGGTGTTGACACATTCTTTTTTTTGAACTAAAATGTAGCGTGCTACACATGAAAAAAGATGTATAGTATGTATAAGATATGCAAGCTATATAACATTAAATGTAAGAGCATTTTCCGGGAATTATACATAGCTGTAAATAAAAGAAAGGAACCGTAATGGAACAGGAAAAGGATATGGATGCAGATCGAAAGCTGCCGTGTGGTCCGGAGAAGGACATCGGTTATTATATTAAGCGGATCAATGATAAGCTGAAGGCCGGATTTGACGCATATTTATGTGACGTGGATCTGACCAGTTCACAGGCAAGAGTGATTGAATATGTGTACTGGAATGGTGGAATGGTGACACAGAAGGAGATCGAGGTATTTCTGGATGTAGCGCATCCGACAGTTGTCGGCATCGTGAACCGTCTGGAAAAGAAAGGTTATCTGAACTGTCATCTGGATGAGAATAACAAACGAAATAAGATGGTATGCAGCACCTGTGAAGCTGAAAAACTGCTCAATAAAATGTATGAAGGCAGGAGAGCTGCGGAACAGAGACTGCTTCATTCTTTTTCAGAGAATGAGGTGGCGCAGGCGAAAAAGCTGCTTGAAAAATTATATGAAAATATCAGATAAAGAAAGAAGGAGGACGTATGATCAGAAAATTATTAAAAAGTTTGCGGGAATATAAGAAGCCGACACTGCTTACGATATTCTGTGCAGTAATTGAAGTAGTATTTGAGATTTTAATTCCACTTTGTATGTCTGATCTGTTGGATTTTGGTATCGAAGGTGGAAAGATGAGTATTGTCGTAAAGGATGGAACATGGCTGATTGTGCTTGCAGCCTTACAGCTTTTAACAGGTGTGCTTGCAGCAGTTCTCGGTGCGAAAGCGTCAGCAGGATTTTCCGCAAATCTGCGACAGGATATCTATGATAATGTCCAGACATTTTCATTTTCTAACATAGATAAGTTTTCCACTTCATCTATCGTAACAAGACTGACCACAGACGTAACGAATATTCAGAACGCATATCAGATGATCATTCGTATTGCAGTCAGAGGACCGATCATGCTGATCTTTTCCGTGATCGTTTCCTTTACGATCAATGCAAAGCTGGCATGGATATTCCTGATCGTTATTCCGTTTATGGGATTCGGTCTGATATTTATAGCAACCAAGGTGCACCCGATCTTCGAACGGGTATTCCACAAATATGACGGTTTAAATAATATCGTTCAGGAAAATGTAAAGGGAATGCGGGTTGTCAAATCCTTTAATTCGCAGGAAGCCGAGATCGGCAAATTCAAACATGCATCAGGTGATATCTATAAGGATTTTGTAAAGGCAGAAAGAATCCTGGCATTTAACTCTCCTTTGATGCAGTTCTTCATGTATGGATGTATGATCGCAATTTCATGGATCGGTGCAAAAGCCATTGTGGCAAGCGGAAATAATGAAGCACTTGGACTTACGACCGGTAAGTTGACTGCACTTATCACATATGCGATGCAGATATTGATGTCACTTATGATGTTATCAATGGTATTTGTCATGATCATGATATCCAGATCTTCAACGGAACGTATCGTTGAGGTGCTTGAGGAGACAACTACGATACAGAATCCGGAGAACCCGGTTCAGACTGTTGCAGATGGTTCGATCGTGTATGATCATGTGGATTTCTCTTACAGCAAACGGGCAGATAAGAAAGTTATTGACGGAGCAGATCTTAAGATCCGATCCGGTGAGACCGTTGGTATTATCGGTGGAACCGGTTCATCGAAGTCTTCCTTTGTCCAGTTGATCCCTCGTCTGTATGATGTGACAGGCGGAACACTTATGGTCGGTGGCGTGGATGTCCGCAAATATGACCTGCAGGTGCTTCGTGATGCAGTTGCAATGGTTCTTCAGAAGAATGAACTGTTTTCAGGGACAATAAAAGAGAACCTCCGCTGGGGAAATGAACAGGCGATGGATGAAGAAGTAAAAGAAGCCTGCCGTCTTGCCTGCGCGGATGAATTCGTTGAGGCGATGCCGGATGGATATGATACCTACATTGAACAGGGTGGAACAAATGTCTCCGGTGGACAGAAGCAGCGTCTTTGTATTGCGCGGGCACTTCTTAAGAAACCGAAGATATTGATCCTCGATGATTCGACCAGTGCGGTTGATACAAAGACCGATGCGATGATCCAGAAAGCATTTGCCGAATACCTGCCGGACACGACCAAGATCATCATTGCGCAGAGAATTTCCTCTGTTCAGCACGCAGATAAGATCGTGGTATTGGATGATGGTAAGATCATGGATGTAGGTACGCATGAAGAATTGATCGTAAAGAGTCCGATCTACAGAGAAGTATATGAATCACAGCAGAAGGGAGGCGGTCAGGATGAGTAAACAGAAGAAACAGATGGACGCACCCGACAGAGAGCAGGGCAGCAGGGTCAATAAAAATACAGCCAAACGGCTGCTGTCCTATATCGGAGCATATAAGAAGACGCTGGTTGTTGTATTTATCTGTATTATCTTAAGTGCACTTGCAAGTGTAGCGTCGGCAATGTTTATCGAGATACTGATCGATGATTATATCACCCCGATCCTTGCAATGGATCATCCGGTCTATACCGGGCTGATCAAGGCACTTTGTATGGTCGGCGTTATTTACCTGATCGGTGTATTTTCTACATGGTTTTATAACTACCTGATGGTAGGGATTGCACAGGGAACTCTGAAAACCATACGAGATGAGATGTTCGAGAAGATGCAGAGCCTGCCAATCCGTTATTTTGATACGCATACACACGGAGATATCATGAGCTGCTATACCAACGATACTGATACGCTCCGCCAGATGATCGCACAGTCCCTTTCACAAATGATCTCATCGATATGTACGGTTGTTGCGGTATTCTGCTGTATGTTATATCAGAGCATTTATCTGACACTGATCGTTGTCGTGATGCTGTTCTTTATCATGAAGCTGGTGAAGGTCATCGGTGGCAAGAGTGGATTTTATTTTATAAAACAGCAGCAGACACTTGGTGCATTAGATGGTTATATCGAGGAAATGGTCAATGGCCAGAAGGTTGTTAAGGTATTCTGCCACGAAGAGAAAGCCAGAGAAGATTTCCAGAAAAAGAATCAGGAATGGCAGCAGGCAGCAGCCAGTGCAAATGGTTATGCAAGCGGAATGATGCCGATGATGAATGCATTTGGTTATGTGCAGTATGTAGTTGTAGCGGTTGTTGGAGCATGGCTTGCGATCTCCGGTGCAACGAATCTGACGCTGGTCGGAACGAATACAGCCACTCTTGGTATGATCGCATCCTTCCTTACGTTGTCGAAGAACTTTACCAATCCGATCTCACAGCTTTCGAATCAGTTTAATGCGATCGTAACGGCACTTGCAGGCGCGGAACGTATCTTTAAGCTGATCGATGAAGAACCGGAAGTGGATAATGGTTATGTAACACTTGCAAATGTCAAAGAGAAAAATGGTGAGCTGGTGGAAGTGAAAGAACGAACCGGAATCTGGGCATGGAAGCATCCACATGAGGATGGCAGTCTTACTTACCAGAGATTAGAGGGCGATATCGTTCTGGATCATGTGGATTTCAGCTACAATCCGGACAAACAGATCCTGCGTGATGTGACGCTCTATGCGAAACCGGGTCAGAAGATCGCATTTGTAGGTGCGACCGGAGCAGGAAAAACGACGATCACCAATCTGATCAATCGTTTCTATGATATAGACGATGGTAAGATCCGGTATGACGGAATCAATATTAATAAGATCCGCAAGAAGGATCTGCGGGCATCTCTCGGTATTGTATTACAGGAGGTCAATCTGTTTACCGGAACGGTTATGGAGAACCTGAAATATGGAAATCCAAATGCCACGGATGAGGAATGTATTGCAGCCGCCAAGCTTGCGAATGCGCATAATTTCATTATGATGCTGCCAAATGGTTATGACACGGTGCTTGCCGGAGATGGAAGCGGATTGTCACAGGGACAGCGGCAG
>ENA-OPFG01000849-OPFG01000849.1-human-gut-metagenome-genome-assembly--contig:-NODE-849-length-17981-cov-1.553386_pt1 | contig 17981 bp, 20 predicted proteins | sample MGYA00241304_ERZ501542 | MGnify/ENA primary metagenome ERZ501542 (study PRJEB25962, sample SAMEA2042427) | human gut metagenome | biome: human gut; feature: human-associated habitat; material: faeces...
TATAGTATAATATAAATATATATTTATATTATACTATAGGCATTTTGACCCATCCCCCGAAGGATTTTGACCAACAATGACATTGACCTTTTTGACCGCTTTTTTAAAATTCTTGAGTAGCAAACCTTCATTTTCTTCAAAATCAGTCAAAATGCAGCAATTGATTTCCGAAATATCGTTGTAAAGCACTATCTGTCAGACACTTACAGACGCTCCTAAAAAATCTGTAGCGGGAAAATTTGTTTTCAACTCCAAATTGTTGTACCTTTGCACCAGCAATCGAAAGAAAGCTTCTCTTGTACCGAAAGTCGGTCTTTACAGACGACACATTTGAGTCTCGATTGATGTTAGGCGCCGGACATCAATAACGACCAAAAGAAGGACAAGAAACGGGGCTTCTGGGGAATTGAAATATCAACCATCTAAACACACACAAAGTATGATTAACTACAGCATTACCATGCGCTCAGTGAACAGTAACCTCATGTGAAACACACAAAATATTTAGTTTAACCTTTTAAAATTGAATCAAAATGAGTAAGATGAAAGCAGACACATGGAAGACCATTCTTCAAATCGCCATCAGTTTCTTGACAGCAATTGCCACTTCTTTGGGCATGTCAAGTTGTATGGGATAGCGTAAGTAAACAAAGTATTAGGATAGAAATTCTGGTCATTATGGTCAAAGGTATTTCTGGTCAAAATCATTGAAGGTATTACGAAGCAATGGCTATAAACCTCTTTATATAAACAAAAAGATGGGGTTCATTCTCACGACTCACCCCCATCTAACATATCCCCCTTTGTCTGAGCATGCTATGATGGCATTGGCTATATATTAAACTTGACCATTTTCTACATCAGTAAGGACATTGAAAGTAATGACTCTTGCTCCACCTGATTTTCCTTTGCCTTTTTACAACTCATCAAGCAAACTATCTGCAGATTGAAGTTTACGTTTTCCGGCAATGGCTTCCTTTACCTCTGTCAAAGCGTTTCTGAGTTCTTTCATCAAGTCGCGCGATGAATCAATACTATGACTTCCGTCATCGGGGAAGATGCGGAAATTTCCTGCACGCGATTTTAGGACTACGTGCTCTCCTGCTTTTGCCAAATTCAGATACTTTGTCTGATTAGTGCGAAAGTCTCTTGTGCTAATTACAACCATCATTCTATATATTTGTTTACGATGCAAAGAAAGTGCTACCTTTCTTCTGCAAAGATACGGTTTTTATTGAAACTGCAATCAAAATGGTAACCAAATTAACATTATTTGGTTACCGGCATAAGAGGCTGAGCCGCACACAATCCGACATTCTATATAGGAAGAAATGACAAGTTGGACTGAAATCCCGACTTGATGACTGCATATTTCATCATATTTTGTGAAAATTCATATAGAGATGAGCAAAATCTATAAATTTCTGAGCACTTTTATTATTTTTTTCTTACCTTTGCAAACAACTATGTGCTCGTTTCTCAGGAAATAGCACATTTAAATATCAACTGAATAACGGAAAAGATGAAATATGCTTTAGTTACAGGAGCGTCAAGAGGTATTGGAAAAGCCGTGGCTTTACGACTTGCCAAACGGGGCTTCTGCACGATTATCAATTACTTGAACAACCATGAGGCGGCGGAACAGGTAAAACGGGAAATTGAGCAAGAGGGCGGCTATGCTGAACTCCTGCCCTTTGATGCGTCTCAGCCTCAACAGATAGAGGCTGCCATAGACCAATGGGAATCTGCACATCCTGATGAGTGGATCTCCATACTGGTAAATAATGCTGGCATCAGAAGAGATAATGTCATGTTCATGATGTCCAACGATGACTGGCACGATGTTCTCGACACCAACCTCAACGGGTTCTTCTACATCACCCGCAGACTCTTGAAGCACATGATGCCCCGCAGACATGGCGGTCGTATCATCAATATGGCTTCGCTCTCAGGTATCAAGGGAATGGCTGGACAGGTAAACTATAGCGCTGCGAAGGCTGCGCTCATCGGTGCTACCAAGGCGCTGGCACAGGAGGTGGCGCCCCGCAACATCACGGTGAACGCTGTGGCTCCGGGATTCATCGCTACAGACATGACAAAGGAGTTGCCTGAAGATGAACTGAAAAAGATGATTCCTGCAAGAAGATTTGGCAAGGCAGAGGAAGTGGCTGCCTTAGTTGATTTCCTTGCCTCTGACGAAGCGGCATACATCACAGGTGAAGTCATCAACATCAATGGGGGGCTCTACACATAATATATATATACTACAAGATAAATGGAAAGAAGAGTTGTCATTACTGGAATGGGTATCTGGTCTTGCCTTGGCACAGATCTGGATACTGTCAAGGAATCATTATACGCAGGAAAATCGGGTATCGGAATCCAACCGGAACGATTGGAATACGGCTACCGTTCGGCTTTGACCGGTATAGTGGAGGAACCTGTCATTACCAAACAAATGCTCGACCGCCATACGCGTGCCGGAATGTCTGAAGAGGCTAAATATGCCTATATGGCAAGTGTTCAGGCTTTTCAGCAAGCCGAGATTTCGGATGAGTATCTCCGGGAAAATGAGGTGGGATGTATTTTCGGCAACGATTCTTCTGCCAAACCCGTCATCGAAGCTGCCAAAATCATGGATGAGAAACATGATTCTGCCATGCTCGGATATGGCATCATCTTCCAGTCGATGAACTCTACCGTCAACATGAATCTCAGTACCATCTTCCATCTCCGGGGAATCAACTTCACGGTCAGCTCGGCATGTGCCAGCGGAAGTCATTCCATCGGTTTGGGATATATGATGATCAAACAGGGCTTGCAGGAGATGGTGCTCTGTGGTGGTGCGCAGGAAACCAATTATTACTCCATGGCTTCCTTTGATGCGCTCAGCGCCTTCTCTATCCGCATGGACGAACCTGCCAAGGCAAGCCGTCCTTTCGACCGAGACCGCGATGGACTCATTCCAAGTGGTGGAGCTGCCTCTCTGGTACTGGAGGATTACGAGCACGCCAAAGCACGAGGCGCCAATATTCTTGCGGAAGTGGTGGGATATGGTTTCTCCAGCAATGGTGGGGGTATCAGTCAGCCTTCAGACGAGGGAAGTGTCGTTGCCATGAGCCGTGCGCTGAAATCTGCCAACGTGACGGAAGAGGATATTGACTACATCAACGCTCATGCCACCAGTACACGACAGGGCGATATGTATGAAGCTATCGCCCTCGACAGAATGTTCAACGGCAGACATGCGCTGATTTCTTCTACCAAGGGAATGACCGGGCACGAATGCTGGATGGCGGGAGCTTCGGAGATCGTTTACAGTACGCTGATGATGCAGAACCATTTCGTGGCTCCTAACGTGAACTTTGAAAATCCAGACGAATATTCCGAAAAACTCAATATTGCGACAAAGACGGTAGAGACGGAAATCAATACCGTACTAAGCAACAGTTTCGGTTTCGGAGGAACCAACTCGGCTCTGGTTATCAGAAAATTCAAGGAATAACTATTTCTGAAAAGAAAAATAAGCAATCATTATGAATCTATTCAAGTCAGAAAGCGACCGCTATTCTCAGGAGCAGTTGTCTGCCCGGGAAGCTCAGCGACAAGCAGAATTCATCGCATGGGGCCCCGTCATCTTCCAGGTTTCCAGACTCATGCTGAAATGGGGTATTCTGGAGGAAATCAGAAACAGTCATGACGGACTGACCCTGGAAGAACTGGAAGGGAAAACCCGCCTCTCCCAGTATGCGCTCAAGATTTTGCTGGAAGCTTCGCTTAGTGCCGGTATCATTCTGATAGACAAGGATTCAGACCGCTATACGATTTCGAAGACGGGGTGGTTTCTGCTCACGGATGCTGCTACCCGGGTAAATATCGACTTCAATCATGATGTGAATTACCAGGGATTGTTTTATCTGGATGAAGCCTTGGAGACCGGAAAGCCTGCTGGTCTGAAGACTTTAGGCAACTGGCCTACCATCTACGAGGGATTATCTCAGCTTTCTCCGCAGGTACTGGAGAGCTGGCTCAATTTTGATCACTTCTATAGTGACCATTCTTTCGACAAGGCGCTGGAAATCGTTTTCTCCAAAGATACGAAACATCTGATGGATGTGGGTGGAAATACAGGGGAATTTGCGCTCCGTTGTGTGGATGACAACCCACAGGTAAATGTCACCATCGTTGATCTGCCCGGACAGATAGGAATGATGAAGAAGAATATTGAGGGCAAAAGGGGAGCTGACAGAATCCATGGTTTTCCTACGGATATTCTGAAAACTGAAAACCAGTTCCCTACCCTGAAAGAGATGGCTCCGGCAGAACAGGGCGACAACTGGGATGCTATCTGGATGAGCCAGTTCTTAGACTGCTTTTCGGAGGAAGAAATATACAGCATTCTGTCAAGAGTGAGCCAAGTGATGTCGGAGGATACTACCTTATACATCATGGAGACTTTCTGGGACCGGCAGAAATACGAGACTGCTTCGCTCTGCCTGACCATGACAAGTGTCTATTTCACGGTCATGGCGAATGGAAACAGTAAGATGTATCATTCCGACGACATGATCAGACAGATAGAACGTGCCGGACTCAAGGTAGTAGCCATTCACGACGGAATAGGTCCCGGCCATTCGATACTGGAAGTAAAAACAAGAAAGTAAACATTCATATAAAATTCGAACTATCACATGGAAAGAAAAGAAATAGAAGAAAAAGTAAGAAACTTCCTCATTGAGGATTTGGAGATTGATGAAGAAAAGATTGCTCCTGAAGCTAAATTGAAGGATGACCTGGGCATAGACAGCCTCGACTTCGTAGATATTGTGGTAATCGTGGAGAAGAACTTCGGATTCAAAATCAAACCGGAAGAAATGCAAGGGGTTACTACCCTCACCCAGTTCTGTGACTATATCGAGAGTAAAGTGGGATAAAAGGGGAAGTGAAGAAGAATACGACTTTCGGTAATGCCTGGATGCATCGCCAACTCATCAATATGCTCAGGTTCGTGGACGAGCGTTTCATCTATGTTTTCGCATGGACGATGATCATGCCCGTCTGTTTACTGCTAAATACCAACCACAGCCGCAGCCATGCCTACCGGTTTTTCCGAAACCGTATCGGTTTGGGCAGATGGAGCTCTGCATGGCACACTTACCTCAACCATTGCCTGTTTGCCACGGTTGTGATAGACCGTTTTGCCATGTTTGCCGGCAAAAGGTTTGATATTGAGCAGGAGGGTACCGAATATCTGAGAGAGCTGGCTTTTCAGGACGATGGGTTTCTGATGTTCAGTTCACACATCGGCTGTTATGAGGTGGCTGGCTATTCTCTGACTCCGCCTGGAAAACGCTACAACGCACTTGTATATGGAGGCGAAAAAGACAGGATTATGGAAGGAAGACAGGAACAGTTTTCTGAACACAATATCACGATGATTCCTGTAAAAGAGGACATGAGCCATCTGTTCAAAATCAACGAGGCTCTGGTCAACCATGAGATTGTCAGTATGCCTGCCGACCGGGTGATGGGTTCCTCGAAAACCATTCCAACGGAGTTTTTAGGCAAAACGGCTCATTTCCCATCAGGTCCATTCGCAGTTGCTACGATGCGCAACCTGGAAGTTTTAGCCATCAACGTGATTCGCATTTCCAGAAAGAAGTACAAGATCTTTGTGGTGCCCCTCGCCTATGACAAGCAGGCGCCCCGGAAGCAAAAGATGGAGCAACTTGCCAAGAAATATGCAGAAGAGCTGGAATGTCTTGTACGACAATATCCAGACCAATGGTACAACTTTTACGATTTCTGGGCAGATAAAAATGCTGAACCATCCATCACATGATGTAATCAAGATAAAGACATGAATTCAGATATAGATAATCCGGAAGGATTGGAACTCAGCCAAATAGATATACACGAGCTTCTGCCTCAACAAGAGCCGTTTGTCATGATAGACCGGCTCGTCTATTGCGATAAAACCGTCACACTTGCAGAGACAGAAATCAGGAACGACGATATCTTTGTTGAGAATGGACACCTTTCTGCATCTGGCCTGATAGAGAATATTGCACAGACTTGTGCTGCACGGATTGGATATTACAACTATATTCATAAGAAAGAAATCCAGATTGGTTTTATCGGGGCCATACGCAATATGGACATCCTACAGCTTCCACCTGTGGGGGAAATCCTCACCACCCGTGTAGAAGTGAAAGAAGAAGTCTTCGGAATGACCTTAGCAGAAGCAACCGTTTCGTGGAGAAATCAGGTTTTCGTAACGACTGAAATGAAAATTGCCGTTAAAGAGTAAAAAGAAAGAAAGATGAAAGAACTGAAAGAATCCAAAGAATTTGAAATACGTTTCAGCGAAGTCGATTCGATGAACGTAGTTTGGCATGGTTCCTACCCGCTCTATTTCGAGGATGCCCGCGAGGCTTTCGGCAAGAAATACGGGCTGGAATACATGACTTTCTTCGATCATGGCTATTTTGCTCCTATCGTAGAACTCAGTTTTCACTATAAGAAGCCTATCAGATATGGAATGCGTCCACGCATCGACATCATCTATCGCCCTACTGAAGCAGCAAAGATTGTGTTCGATTACGAAATCCACGATCAGGAAGACAATTCTCTTATCGCAACAGGTCATTCCGTACAGGTTTTCATGGATTTGAATTACCAGCTCGTTTGGGATAATCCGCCCTTCTATCAAGAATGGAAAGAGAAACAATTGGCAAATGAGAAATGACAAATGAGGTTGAATTATGACTTACATCATAGCAGATAATATCATTTCTCCATTAGGGGAAACATCCGAGGAAAATTACCTGTCAGTAAAAGCTGGCAGGTCGGGCATCCGTGCTTATGAGCCTGGAACATGCAATATTCCAGAAGGATTCTACGCCTCTCTGCTATTCGAAGACTTCGAGACTTTGGCCCTAAGATCTGCACAAAAAGCCATTGCTAATGCACAAAAGAATATTGCAAATGCGCAAAAGACCATAGGGAATGCGCAACTTGAACTGAAAGGAAAGCGCACAGCTTTTATTCTCAGTTCTACGAAAGGAAATATTGAGGAAAATATTTCCTTGGCAGATTCTGCGCAAAGAATAGCCAGCCAGTTGGGAATAGACTCCAAACCTATTGTCGTTTGTAATGCTTGTATTTCCGGACTATCTGCCTTGATTTTGGGCAACAGACTGATAGATTCTGGCCTGTATGATGCTGCCATCGTATGTGGTTGCGATACGCCCCGGCAATTCATCCTGTCCGGTTTTCAATCCTTGAAAGCGCTTTCCCCTGAGCCTTGTCGCCCATTTGACATGGAACGGATGGGACTCAATTTAGGCGAAGCTGCTGCTACCCTTATTCTGAGCAAAAATCCTATCCAGGGAAATTCCTGGCGAATGGGGGATGGTTTCATCAGAAATGACGCTTTCCATATCAGCACCCCCTCCAAGACTGCAGATGGTCTGTATCTGTCCCTCCAAAGAACTTTGGAATCCTTCACGAAAGAGATTTCATCCACTTGCAAACAGATAGACCTGAAAGAGCATCTGGCTTTCATCAATGCTCATGGTACAGCCACGCTTTTCAATGATCAGATGGAATTGCCATCGGAAGAGCAGGACTGTCAGATCTGCCCGCCAATGCCTACAAAAGTTTCTGGGGACATACGATGGGAGCTGCCGGCATTCTCGAAACCATCATCAGCATGAAAGCGATTGATGATGATACGATTTTGGGAACCAGAGGTTTTTCTGAACTGGGAGTGTCCGGGAAAATGAATATCTGTGCTGAAAACCGACCGACAGACAAGAAAGGCTTCATCAAGATGTTGTCTGGATTCGGAGGTTGTAATGCTACAATATGGGCAGCCAAAAACCCAGAAAGAGAGAATATCGATTTATCGCAGAAAGAGCAACAGAATCGTGAATTCACGACCACTCACACGATAAGGATTACGCCCGAAGAGGTGATATTGGACCAACGGAAACTTTGGGAAAGAAAGGAGGAACTGGGGGAACAGGAAGGAAAGGAACATCATTCTCTCTTGACATCCCTCTACAAACAGATGATAGGCAACTATCCGAAATTCTACAAAATGGATGGACTCAGCCGCCTGGGGTTTGTAGCCTCAGAAATCCTGTTGAATGCAGAAAAGGGAGAAACGGACAAGGAAAGGGCAATCATCTTTTTCAACCATTCCTCTTCCATCGCCTCTGACAGGAACTATAAGGAATCTATAAACGATAAAGACAATTATTTCCCAAGTCCATCCATCTTCGTCTATACGTTGCCCAACATCGTAACGGGCGAGATTGCCATCAGGAATCATTTTCATGGTGAAACCTCCTTCTTCATCCTGCCCGATAAAGACAAAAAGATGATGGAGGAAATCCTACAGGCTTCCTGTCGGGACGATCAAAGCAAGAGTTTCCTGACAGGTTGGATTGATTATGAAGACGAAAGGCATTTCGAAGCTGAATTGAAAATCTGCAGAATACAGCCATCGCTCATCGCAAATCAGGAAGTTAAAGGAGTTAAGGAAGTTAAGGAGTTAAGACGTATGTCTTGCAGCTTAATAACTACGCCAAAAAGACTATTGTCTTAACTCCTCAGCGACCGTAGGGAGCGATAATTCGTTTATTAATATAATAAGGTATAAAATATTGAAATCATATAATATTGTAATCGTATGGAAGAATTGATTAAAGAACTCAAGGAGGAAATCATAGAGGCATTAAACCTCGAGGAAATGACTCCTGAAGATATTGACGAGAACGATGCGCTCTTTGGAGACGGACTGGGACTGGACTCGATTGATGCGCTGGAACTCATCGTCTTGCTGGATAAAAAATATGGAATCAAGTTGGCTAACCCTGCTGAAGGTAAGGCTATTTTCAAAAGTATTGCCACGATTGCAGACTATGTGAGCAAGAACAGAAAGAAATGAATATTGCTATCACAGGCGAAGGCATTATTTCTGCCATCGGCACCAATAAAGAGGAAGTGTTGCAGTCTCTGCTCGCCCATAAGTCGGGAATCAAAGAGATGCAATTTCTACAGTCGGTTCATCACGAACTGCCTGTAGGAGAGATCGCTTTGTCTAATGAGCAAATGAAAAAACGGCTCGGCATTCCAGAAAAACAACTGATGAGCCGCACAGAACTCATGGGAATCCTTGCCATCCGGCAAGCCCTGGAGGATGCTGGAATCGACCTTTCTGCTGTCTCTGCTTCCAACAAGAAGATCGTCCTCGTTTCGGGAACGACGGTTGGCGGAATGGATCTTACCGAACAGAGTTTCAACCCACTCTACGAGCAATTTCAGTCACAGCAGGAAACAAAGGTGGAAGAACTGGCTTTTCTCAACCACCACGATGGAGGCAACTGCACACAGAAGATTGCTGATTATTTCAGAAATGAATCGGCAACAGGACAAAGTGGATTTGATGAATTGACCACCATCTCTACAGCCTGTTCTTCTGCCGCCAACGCCATCATGTTGGGAGCCAAACTATTAGAAACCGGTGAAGCAGACATCGTTGTTGCCGGAGGTTCAGAAGCTCTTTCCCGCTTCCATCTCAACGGTTTCAATTCCCTGATGATTCTCGACAAGAAGCGCTGCCGCCCGTTTGATGCGCGCAGGATTGAACTTGGGAGAAGGCGCTGCATTCGTTGTCTTGGAATCAGAATCTGCAGCCCGCCATCAGGGGAAAACGCCCCATGCTTACCTTACCGGTTATGGCAATGCCTGCGATGCATACCACCAGACCGCTTCGTCTGAGAATGGAGAAGGAGCTTTCTTGGCGATGAAAGAAGCCTTGAATATGGCACACATAGAACCGGAGGACATCCAATATGTAAATGCACATGGTACAGGAACTCCCAATAATGACCAGAGCGAATCCGAATCTCTCAAACGGTTATTTGGCAAAAAGATGCCTTGGATTTCAAGTACAAAATCATTTACCGGACATACTACCAGCGCCTCGGGAAGCATAGAGGCGATTATCTGTCTGCTTGCCATGCAGCATCACTTCATCCCAGCCAATCTCGGTTGGGAAAACCAGATGGAAAACGGTATTATTCCTTGCACAGGCATCGAAAACGTAAGGCTGGAAAATGTTCTCTGCAATTCCTTTGGATTTGGCGGAAATGACAGTTCGCTCATTTTTTCTACTCATCCGACAGAAGAGGAAACGATACAGACAAAAGGGGAGCCTCAGCAGACTGCCAGCAACATCCGTATTCTTTCAACTGTAGAGATTAACTCAGAAGAGGATTTGTCCGACATCCGCAAATATGTAAAACCGATGGAAGCCAGGAGAATGGGCAAGATCATGAAAAGTTCATTACTCTCCTCTTTAGAGGCTTTGGAAAAAGCAGGAATAGTCACCCCGGATGCCATCATCACGGGCACTACTTATGGATGTTTGGAAAATAGTGAGAAATTGCTTGTCCAACTGAAAGAAGAAGGGGAAGAAATGCTCAAACCTACTTATTTCATGCAGAGTACCCACAACACCATAGGCAGCAATATTGCGATCAAGACCCATTGTCATGGTTACAACATCACCTATACGCAGGGCGAAGATTCTCTTGACTGGGCCATCCGTGATGCGAAAATGCTATTAGCAAGTGGAAAAGCAAAAACGGTTTTGGTGGGCTGCCATGATGAAAGCACCCCGCTATTAAACCAGTTAAGAACACAGAGTGGAGAAAAAGCCTTGCCTTCCATCCATTCTATAGCGATGGTATTATCATGTGGCGAGTAATATTTCTGGCTATCACGCAGAGCATGCTTTTAGCGGCAGGACAGGTATGTCTGAAGTTTGCCCTACAGAAAATGCATCCCTTCGGTTGGACAAGAGATTTCTGGCTAAGTCTCCTGTTCAACTGGCAGTTTGCCTGCTGTGGACTTTTCTTCGGCGCAGCCTCCCTCCTATGGATGTATATTGTAAAACATTTCCCGCTCAGCGTTGCTTACCCGATGGTGAGCATCACATACATCTTCGGAATATTGGCAGCCATCCTGTTCTTTCATGAACAAGTGTCTGTCTGGAAATGGTTAGGTATTGGGTTCATCATGATAGGTTGTTGCCTCATCGCAAAATGATGCCTCATCAGTATAGGCTCATCGCAAAATAAATCAAACGAATAATAGATAATCAAGATGAAAAAGTTATTGTTTTTAATCATGTTTATCAGCTTATGCCTTTCTTCCATCTCTGCCCAGCAGAAGGTGAACGAGGCACAAGTCAGGCAGCAGATAGGCGCTGTTGCTTCCCGCATGAAGTCGATGCAATGCGATTTCGTACAGACCAAGCATCTCAGAATGCTCAATGAGAAAATGGTTTCGCGGGGCAAGATGTATTACCAACAGGGCAACAGACTCAGATGGGAATACACCTCTCCTTATGCTTATACATTTGTAATCAACGGATCCAAAGTTCTCATCCGGAAAAATAAGCGGAGCGATGTGATCAACGTGAACCAAAGCAAGATGTTCAAGGAAATAGCCCGCATCATGATGAATAGCGTTGTGGGAAATTGCCTCAACGACAAGAGGGATTTCAAAGTCTCACTTACCGGTTCTTCTTCTGAATACATCGCCACGCTCTATCCTCAACAGAAACAGATGAAAATGCTGTTTCAGAAGATCATACTCCACTTTCATAAAACAAGATCTGTGGTTACTCAGGTGGAACTCATAGAGAAAAAGGGAGACAGAACGATTATTGAACTGAAAAATATCAAGACCAATGCTGCCATCAATACGAAAGTTTTTCAAGTCAATTAGTCTTTGTGGACTTTTTTCCCTATTTCCCCTCCTACCCATTTCAGCCCAAGACATCGCAGACCAGCATCCTTTACCCGACAGTATCGGGAGCAAGATGAAATATAATGCGTCGATTGAGATGAAGAAAGGTTATCTGAGCGGAATTTGCATGCTGATAAGAGATAAGGACGGCTACAAGGGAAGCATTTTCAATGAATTTGGAATCTCTGTTCTCGACTTTACCTACCAGCTGGTCACAGGAAAAGTGAAACTGGAAAATGTCATCCAGTTGCTTGACAAATGGTACATCAAACGCCTGCTCAAGCAAGATCTCTCCCAGGTTATCAAAAACCTACAAAATGGCATTTCCATATACGATAATAAAAAATACAAAATCCATTATCAATTCACGGAACTGGAAGAAACAATGGAGGGAAAAGAGAATATAGAGGATAAAGAAAGAATGGAGGAAAAAGAGGAATTGAAGGAAAAAGTGGAATTGAAGGAAAAAGAGGAATTGAAGGAAAAAGAGGAATTGGAGGATTAAGTGGATAAAAAACAAAAATAAACAGGACGATGCAACTGAAAAATCATCTTTATACAATTGTCGAAGCAGACAAACAGGGAAACTTGCAGCAGAAGGAAGCAGCAGACTTACAGCAGAAAGAAGCAGCAGGCTTACAGCAGAAATGCCAAGAAGTTCTTTCGAGCAGAAGCAATACTTCCTTTCGTCTTCGCCTCAACCCAGAGCATTTCATCTATCAGGCTCATTTCCCTGGCGAACCTGTTACGCCAGGAGTCTGCATTCTACAAATCGGAAAGGAATTGTTAGCAGAACTTCTTCAGGAATCTTTGGAGATTACCCACGTCAAAAACGTGAAATTCCTCTCTGTTATTTCTCCTCTTAAAGAAAAGGAAATCTCTTATACCTTCAAGAAAATTGAAACTTCAGAAGATTCCCAAGAGGTTAAAGCACAAATCATCGTTGCTTCCGATGAAGAGACAAAAGCTAAAATCTCTTTCACGTGCAGAAACAAATGAGAAATGACAAATGAGAAATGAGAAAGGGAGGAGGAAATTAATAAAGGAATAAATGGAAGATAAGTTGGAACAACAGAAAAGACTTTTAAGAGCAAGAGGAATCTGCGTGATCATCCCTACTTTCAATAATGAGAAAACCATTGGGAAAGTAGTGAAGGAGACGCTCTGTTTTTGTGATGATGTCATTGTCGTCAATGATGGTTGTACAGACAGTACTGCTCAAATCATTGGGGAGATTGACAACATTACTGTTGTCGCTTATTCTCAAAACCGAGGTAAGGGCCACGCTCTCCAACAAGGTTTCAGAAAAGCCTTGTCCATGGGATTTGCCTACGCCATTACATTAGATGCGGATGGTCAGCATAAACCTGAAGATATTCCGCTCTTTCTGAAAGCCAATCAGGAACATCCGGGAGCTCTCATCATTGGAGCAAGACCACTCCAAGGTGTTGAACGTTCCAAGGGAAGTGATTTTGCCAATCAATTCTCCAACTTCTGGTTCTTCGTACAAACAGGCAAACGATTGGAAGATACCCAGACCGGTTATCGCCTCTACCCTCTGCACAAGCTCCACGGCTTATCCCTGCTCACCAACAGATACGAAGCCGAATTGGAACTCTTGGTTTTCGCCTCCTGGCACGGAACGGAGATTGTATCCATCCCTATCCAGGTATATTATCCGCCACGCGAGGAACGGATAAGCCATTTCCGACCAGGCATGGATTTCGCTCGCATCAGCCTCCTCTACACCCTATTGTGTGTGTTGGCAATTATCTATGGTCTGCCTTGCCGTCTTTACCGCAAGATGGCAACATTTCTGAGAACGGCTTATTCCCTGTCGTTCTTCCTCTTCTTTATGATGGTCATCATCACGCCCTTAGCCTGGCTCTACATCAAAATCGGAAGGATGACCGAAAAGAAACAGGTTCGGCTCCATGAACTGATCTATCATGCAGCCAGATTTGTGATGATTCATCATGGCATCCCCGGCACTAAATTCATCAGAAAAGTCGGCGGTATAATCATCAAGGGAAAAGAACCGGTAAGATTCGATTTTGATAAGCCCCGCATCATCATCTGCAACCACCAGTCGCATTTGGATCTGATGTGCCAACTGGTCTTTACACCCAAGATTGTGTTTCTGACAAACCAATGGGTTTGGAACAATCCTACTTATGGCTTCCTGATTCGTCATGCAGAATATCTTCCCGTAATAGAGGGTCTGGAACCGCTGATGCCGCAACTCCGTTCGCTGGTAGATCGGGGCTACAGTATTGCCGTTTATCCCGAAGGAACCCGTTCCAAGGACTGTCGTATAGGCAGATTCCATCAGGGAGCATTCTACCTGTCGCAGGAACTCGGATTGGAAATATTGCCTATGTACCTTTATGGACCAGGCAAAATCCTCCCTAAGAAAACCTACCATCTGCGCAAGGGTATCTTCTATATCGAAGTGGGAAATCCGATAAGCAGGAAGGAATTGCAAGCCATGGGAGAATTGAGAAAACAAGCCTCCACATTGCGCAAACAATATAAGGAGAAATACGAAGAAATCGCAAACGAAATAGAAAAAAGAGTCTGAATTGAAAAGAGTTATTATTATAGGAAGTGGACTGGGAGGTCTGTCATGTGGCGTGATTTTAGCCAAGAATGGTTATCATGTTACGCTGTTGGAGCAGTCGCAGCAAATAGGCGGTTGCTTGCAATGCTTCTATCGCCATGGTGCAAAGTTTGAAACCGGAATGCACTTTATCGGAAGTGCTGCAGAAGGTCAGACTCTGTCCAAACTGATGCGCTATCTGGAGATAGACAGGGATGTGCAACTTTCCCAACTGGATCCTTCCGGTTATGATGTGGTAGCCTTAGCTGGCAAGAAATACAAGTTTGCCAATGGCAGAGAGAATTTCATCCGGCAGATGACTGAATACTTTCCAGACCAGCATGAGAACCTCATCAGATATTACAATCTGGTGGAAAAAATCGCCCAGGCTTCTTCCCTGCACGCTCTGAAAGATGCAGAATCAGATTCCGTCATCAACACAAAATACCAGCTGCGCTCCATCAACGAGGTAATTGACGAACTGATTACCGACCCTACCCTGGCGAAAGTACTGGTGGGCAATCTCCCCCTCTATGCAGCAGAGAAAGACAAGACTCCCTTCTCTACCCATGCCTTCATCATGGATTTCTACAACCAGAGTGCTTACCGCATAAAGGGAGGAAGCGATTCTGTTGCCCAAGCACTTGCCAATACGCTCCAGAGATACGGAGGAGAAATACTTACTCTCCATCAGGCAAGACACATCGTCTGCGACGACAAACAGGCAACGGGAATAGAGGTTTGGAACAAAAAGGAAAAGAAAACCGTATTCTTCCCTTGCAACTACGTGATTTCAGATGCGCACCCCAAACGCACCTTAGAAATGCTCGACACCAAACTGATACGGCCTGCCTACAGAAACCGCATCAACAGCATTCCACAAACAGAAGGTTGCTTCTCTGTTTTCCTGCGGTTCAAGGAACATGAAGTGCCCTACCTCAACTACAATTACTATGGTTATCAAGGCAATACGCCATGGAATTGTGAAAATTACTCGGAAGCATCCTGGCCCAAGGGATTTCTGTACATGCATTTCTGTGCAGACTCCACACCAACAACCTACGCTTCATCAGGAGTTATTCTCTCCTATATGAAGATGGAAGAAGTGGCCCGCTGGAAAGGTTCTTCCGTAGGAAAGAGAGGAGAGGAATATGAAACTTTCAAGCGCCAGAAAGCAGAAAAGCTGTTGGACGTTGTGGAGACTCATTTCCCAGGACTCAGAGATCATATTGCGGAATACTATACTGCCACCCCACTCACCTATCTCGACTATACGGGAACAGAGGACGGAGCCATGTATGGTATTGCCAAAGACATCACAAAGGGTGCTGCATACAGGGTGCCCCAACGCACCAAAGTGCCTAATGTATTTCAGACAGGACAGAACATCAACTCCCACGGAATGTTGGGAGTCCTGGTAGGAACCATCGTAACTTGCTCGGAGTTTCTGGCTGCCAGGACCATTTACGAACAGATAAAAAAATGTAACGAATGAAGACGGCTATCATCATAGGAGGAGGTTTGGGAGGACTGTTTACTGGAGCCATCCTTGCCAAGGAAGGCTTACGGGTTACTGTGCTCGAAAAGAACGCTACGGCTGGTGGTGGACTCCAGAGTTTCCATCGCTTCGGTGAATCCTTTGATACAGGAATGCACGTCATAGGCGGAATGCAACCTGGCGGAAACATCTACCGCATCTGCGAATACTTGGGCATCCTGGACCAGGTGAAAATCAAAGATGTAGATGCAGACTGTACAGACTGCCTTTACTTTGCAGAAGACCAGCAGACCTACCAGCTCCAGAAAGGAAAAGAAGGTTTCATCAACTCATTATCTGCTTATTTCCCGGAAGAACGGGAAAATCTGCAACGCTATGTAGATGCCATATTTGCCATTAGCGACTCCATCGACCTGTTTCATCTCCGTCCTACGACCGATTTCCTTCAGGTTCATACCGATGAGTTTCTGATGGCGGCAGATGCTTTTGTTGCAAAATATATTCAGAATCCCAAGCTCCGGAGCATCGTTTCCTACATGAATCCGCTTTATGGAGGCCGACAGGACGAGACCCCAGCCTTTGTCCACGCCATCATCTCCACTCTCTACATCCAAGGCACCAGCCGGTTTGTGGGAGGAAGTCAACATTTTGCCCAACTGCTTGTTTCTGTAATCGAACAGGCAGGAGGAAAGGTGCTCACCCATACAGAAGTAGAATGGGTGGAAGTCAACAACCGTCATGTGGAGTACGTAAGAACCCGGCAGGGAGAAATCTTTCAAGGCGACTACTTCATCTCAGCCATTCACCCTTGCACCCTCTTGAAACGGATGCCCGAAAAAGCTTTCCCCAAGGCTTATAGAGAGCGCCTGAATCAGATTCCAAATTCCTATTCAGCGTTTTCCGTCTATATCAAACTGAAGCCCGACTGCTTCCCATACATCAATCATTCGGAATATTACATGACCCGATACGATGAAATATGGAAATTCGGCGAGCAGCACGACACCTGGCCTTTAGGCTTCCTTTTGATGACTCCACCAGACGAGAACCAGGGCAAATACAGTTCAAAAGTCCTCATCACCGCACCTATGCTCTATGATGAAGTAAAGAAATGGGAACAGACCACCGTGGGGCATCGGGGCGAGGAATACGAAACTTGGAAAGCCCAGAAAGCACAACAGCTCCTCTCTCATATCGAGGAAATTCACCCGGGGTTCGGAGCATGTATCGACAAAATCATCACGGCTTCTCCATTGACCATTCGCGACTTTTATGGAGTGAAAGACGGAGCGCTGAGCGGATTCAGCAAGGACTATAAAAACATCGCATTATCGCAGGTCCCCGTGGTTACCAAGGTGGATAACCTGTTGCTGACAGGTCAGAACAACAACCTTCATGGTTTCTGCGGCGTTCCCCTGACGGCAATCAATACCGCCGAGGCTATTTTAGGAAGAAATTCCATACTCTATAAAATAAATGAAATCGGAAAGAATGAGAATTAAACCGATGAAGCAAAGACTGATGATCATAATAGGATTCGTCCTCCTATGTCTCCAGATACTGAAGGCACAGGAGAAAGTCAACATCTGGCAAGGCACAGCATGCAGAAAGAATGTGGAAATGACTGCATATCTGGCAAAAGGTGGCAGCAAGATGGCTGTCATCGTATGTCCTGGAGGAAGTTACCTCTGGCACGATATGAATGGCGAAGGACACGAAGTGGGCAAATGGTTGCAGAACAACGGAATCTCTGCATTCGTGCTCCATTACCGTACTGCCGGATTCATGGCCTTCTTCCTGCATTACCGCCATCTGTTCAGAGGAGTCCGATACCCTGACGCCTTGGACGACCTGACCCAAGCCACCTTATATATTAAGGAACACGCAAGGGAATACGGAGTCTGCTCCGACAGCATTGGAGCGATGGGCTTTTCTGCAGGCGGGCATCTTGTACTGTCGGGAGTTACCCTGCGTCAACTCCCCCTAACATTTGTTGCCCCCATCTACCCGGTCGTTACCATGAACGGAAAATACGTTCACAAGCGGTCGCGCAGAGCC
>ENA-OPFG01000863-OPFG01000863.1-human-gut-metagenome-genome-assembly--contig:-NODE-863-length-17813-cov-2.118369_pt1 | contig 17813 bp, 17 predicted proteins | sample MGYA00241304_ERZ501542 | MGnify/ENA primary metagenome ERZ501542 (study PRJEB25962, sample SAMEA2042427) | human gut metagenome | biome: human gut; feature: human-associated habitat; material: faeces...
TTAGAGAAGATGAAGTGATGTTTCTTGTTTTGTATTTTGCATCAGTGATAGAAAAAGAAAAGATACAAAGTAATAAAAATAAGAAAATTCCGGTAGCACTTGTTTGTGCGACAGGAAGAGGAACTGTTCAGTTTATGTTGGCAAAACTTAAGATATTAGAAAATATCATAGATATTGTCAGTGTATCATCTCATCACAATATGAATGAGATCGAGCAGTCTGGAGCGAGGATGATAATTTCAACTATTCCATTACCGAATTCAAAACTGCCAAATGTGGCAGTGAGAAGCCCAATGCTTGATGATCAAGATATTCTTACAATACAGCAAAAAGTATTTGAATTGAAAGAAAGACAAGTAGAAAACTTAGAAATTATTGCTTGTTATAATTACAATGAAGTAAAAAATGATATGAAAGAAATTGTTTCAAAATACGATGGAATGCTTAATACATTAGGGATAAATAAGATTTAAAAAAGTTTTTCTTGGGTAACATTTTGTTAATATGTCAAAAATTTTGTATAATCTATTGAATTTTTCGAAAAAATAGTATATATATAACTTATGAACTAAGAAAGGAAGTATACTATGGACGAAAATTTAAATGAAATTAAATGGACATTAAAGAAATACGGACAAGAGCATTTGCTAAATGGATATGATAACTTAGATGAAAAAAAGAAGAAAGAATTGTTAAAACAAATAAATAATATTGATTTTGAGTTGATAAAAAGTTTATATGAAAATACTAAAAAAACTCCAGAAGTAGAGAATTTTGAAATACAGCCAATTGATTATATGGATAAAGAAAAATTATATGATAATTATAAAGAATATCATGCAATTGGTGTAGAAGCTATAAAGAATAGAAAATTAGCAGCTGTAACAATGGCTGGTGGACAAGGAACAAGACTAGGACATAAAGGACCAAAGGGAACTTTTGATATTGGATTAGAATCACACAAATCATTATTTGAATTATTAAGCGATGGCTTAAAAGAGCAAGGCCGTAAGTATGGAGTTACAATTCCATGGTTTATAATGACAAGTAGAGAAAATAATAATGACACAATTGAATTTTTTGCTAAGAATAGAAATTTTGGATATGAAAAAGATAAAAATTTGTTTTTCTTTATTCAAGAAGAATTACCAATGGTTGATATGGAAGGAAAAATATTAATTGGTGAAGATGGACTTGTAAAAGAAGCTGCAAATGGTCATGGTGGAATATATGAGGCTTTAGTAAAAAACGGAATGACTAAAAAAATGAGAGAATTAGGTGTTGAATGGGTATTTATTGGTGGTGTTGATAATTGCCTAGTAAAAATGGTAGATCCAGTACTTATGGGAATTGCTATAGATAAAAAAGTAACTGCAGCAGGAAAATCAGTAGTAAAAGCAAACCCAAAAGAAAAGGTTGGAGTTTTTTGCAAGAAAAATGGAAGACCATCAGTAATTGAATATACTGAAATACCTGATGATATGTCAGAACAAGTTGACGATAATGGAGAACTTGTTTTTGGAGAATCTCATATTTTGTGTAATTTATTTAATATTGATGCAATTGAAAGAATGGGAAATAAACCATTACCATACCATACAGCTTTTAAAAAAGCAACATATATAGATAAAGATGGAAATAAAGTAGTACCAGATGGACCAAATGCATACAAATTTGAAGCATTTCTATTTGATGCTTTTGGAGAATTAGATGATATGGCTATATTAAGAGTAAAAAGGGAAGAAGAATTTGCTCCTGTAAAAAATGCAACAGGAACAGATAGCCCAGAAACAGCAAGAGAGCTATATAGAAAATTCTATAATTTAAAATAATATATAATATTGCTACTGGTTTAAAATCAGTAGCTTTTTTAATAAATACGAAAGGAAGAATAAAGATGGATTATTTAAAAGAATATGAAAGATGGTGTACAGAACCAGCATTTGATGAAGAAACAAAAAAAGAATTACTAGAGATAAAGGGAAATGATGAGGAGATAAAAGATAGATTTTATAAAGAACTTGAATTTGGTACAGCAGGTTTACGTGGTGTAATAGGAATGGGAACAAATAGAATGAATAAATATACAGTTGGAAAAGCAACACAGGGATTAGCTAATTACATAATAGAACAAGGAACACAAGATAAAGGTGTTGCAATTAGTTATGACTCACGAAGAATGTCAGATGAATTTAGTTTACAAACAGCTTTAATATTAAATGCAAATGGAATAAAAACATATTTATTTGAAAAATTAAGACCAGTTCCAGAATTATCATTTGCCGTAAGACAATTAGGATGTACAGCAGGAATAATGATAACAGCTAGCCATAACCCTCCAAAATACAACGGATATAAGGTTTACTGGGATGATGGTTCACAAATTGTTGCACCAAGAGATAAAGATATAATAGCAAAAGTAAGAGCTATTTCAGATTTTAAAGAAATAAAAACTATAAGCAAAGAAGAAGCAGTAAATAAAGGATTATTTAATGTTGTTGGAACAGAAATGGATGATAAATATATAAATACTTTAAAAAGTTTAGTATTAAATCCTGAAATTGTAAGAGAAGAAGGAAAAAAATTAAAAATAGTTTATACACCATTACATGGAACTGGGAATACAGTAACATCAAGATTATTAAAAGAATTAGGATTTGAAAATGTATATGTAGTTCCAGAACAAGAAAAACCAGATGGAAATTTCCCAACAGTAGATTACCCTAACCCTGAAGACAAAAAAGCATTTAAATTAGCATTAGAGTTAGCAAAAAAAGTAGATGCTGATGTTGTTCTTGCAAATGATCCAGATGCTGATAGACTTGGAATATATGCAAAAGATACAAAAACAGGAGAATATATGACATATACAGGAAATATGTCAGCGCTATTGATTGCAGAATATAGAATTTCTCAAATGAAAGAAAAAGGATTATTACCAGCAGATGGAATGTTTATAACTACAATCGTATCATCTGAACTAGCAAAAGCAATTGCAAAAAATTACGGATTAGAGTGTATTGAAGTTTTAACAGGATTTAAAAATATAGGAGCAGTTATAAAAAAAGCAGAAGAAAAGAAAGATAAAACATATGTATTTGGATTTGAAGAAAGTTATGGATGCCTAATTGGAGATTATGCAAGAGATAAAGATGGTATTTCTGCAGTAATGTCATTGTGCGAGGCTGCTGCATACTATAAATCAAAAGGAATGACTTTATGGGATCAAATGATGAAAATTTATGAAAAATATGGATTCTATAAAGAAGATCAAGTTTCAATAGTATTAGAAGGTGCTGATGGAGCTGAAAAAATAAAATCTATGATGACAAATATGAGAAATAATTTACCAGAAAAAATAGGAAAATATAAAGTAATTGAATTTAAAGATGTTGAACTTGATGAAATTAAAAACTTATTGACAGGAGAACAAAGAAAAACAGGATTACCAAAATCAAATGTATTATATTATGAATTAGAAAACAATGCTTGGTGTTGTGTAAGACCTTCTGGAACAGAACCAAAAATAAAATTGTATATGGGTGTAAAAGCAGATAGTATGGAATCTGCAGAAAAAGACTTAGAAGAATTAAAAGATGCAATGGTAAGATTAGTAAAATAAATTTTAAAAAAGTATGTAAGCAAATATGCATTACATACTTTTTTTCCATCCATCAATATTTCTAGAAATAGCACCAAATAAATTAGCCTTAATTGTAGGAATTTCTTTTTGCCAAGCAAAAATTTCAGCTTTTATATCTTCTCTTTTTGTATTTTCATCCATTGGACAAACTTTAGGCATAACTTGTTTGTTGTATTTTTTTACAAAGTGATTTGTATCTTTTTCAGTTAATAAAATCAAAGGTCTAATCATTGTAATACCACTTCTGTCCATATAACTTTTTGGTGAAAAAGTTGAAATATTTCCAGCATATTTTAAATTCATTATAAAAGTTTCAATTACATCATCTAGATTGTGACCTAAAGCAATTTTGTTACATCCCTCTCTTTGGGCAACAGAATTGATTATACCCCTACGCAAATTAGCACATAAAGAGCAAGGATTTTTTTCTTTTCTAACATCAAAAACAATTTCTTTAATTTGAGTATCTTCAATAAAAAGAGGAACATCAATTTCATCACAATTTTTTTGAAGAATATCTTTATTAAAGTTTTCAAATCCCGGATTAACTGTGATAGCAATTAAATCAAAATGTTTAGGATAAAATCTTTGTAAAGCCTTTAAACCATTTAGCATTGTAATTGAATCTTTTCCACCTGATAAACAAACAGCAATTTTATCTCCTTCATCTATCATATTATAGTCTTCTATAGCTTTTCTCATCTTACTTAAAATATGTTGCATATAAAACCTCCAAACAATTTATAAATCTTAAATATTATAAATCATTTTTCACAATTAATCAATAAAGAGACAAAAAAAGGTTTACAAAATAAAAGCAATGAAGTATAATGTAAAAGAAATGTTCTTATAGCTCAGCAGGATAGAGCAGTCGCCTCCTAAGCGACCGATGGTGGTTCGAGTCCGCCTAGGAACACCATATAAGTATGTTTTCTTAACGGACTCGAAAAGGAGGAACAGAAAATGGTCTAGTAGACCATTTTCCCGACACGGCTCGACGAGTCCGCCTAGGAACACCAATAAAAATTTAAGGAAAAAATAAATATGAAAAAAGATAAAATAAAATATAATTGTTTAACTGGAATAATTCTTATAATATTTAATATCAGTATGAAATTTTTAATATATGGTAATACCGCAATATGGTTAAATGATATGCCAACATACCCTTCTGAAGAAAAATTATCTCCTGAAATTGAAATATTTAAAAGTTCAATGTATAGAATGATTCCATTTCTAATAATAAATGTATGTATAACAATAATATATATACGAAAGATATATGACAAAAAAATATATAATAAAAAAACAGATGTACTTTTTCCAATTATAATTTTGGTGGTTAATTTAATATTGGTATATTTTTTAATAATTATAAATTATAAAATTGCTGTCTAAATATTTACATATGAATTTTTATATAAAACATTAAAGAATAATAGTGGATAAAATAAGAGGTAGAAATGGAAGAAAAATTCATGAAAGAAGCTTTAAAAGAAGCAAAAAAAGCATATAACAAATTAGAAGTACCTGTAGGGGCAGTAATTGTAAAAAATGGAAAAATAATAGCAAGAGGATATAATCAAAAAGAAACAAAAACAGATACAACAAAACATGCAGAAATAATAGCAATACAAAAAGCAAGTAAAAAACTAAAAGCCTGGAGATTATTAGACTGTGAAATGTATGTAACATTAGAACCATGTTCTATGTGTGCTGGAGCAATAATTAATTCACGAATAAAAAAAGTATATTATGGAACATCAGATAATAAAACAGGAGCAGTTGGATCAGTGCTAAATTTATTTGAAGATTTTACATTTAATCACAAAGTAGAATATGAAAAAAATATAATGCAAACTGAATGTGAAAATATATTGAAACAATTTTTTAAGGAGTTAAGAAAAAATAAAAATGTATAAAAAATCAACTCAAAAGATAATTAATAGAATTATTTTTATAGTAATAATATTTGCAATATTATGTGGTATAGGAATATATATATTAAAATATGAAGTTCAAGGAGAGACTAATATACCATTTGAAATAACAAAAATAGCTATAGCTCAAAGTGTAAATGGAATAGAAAATGAAGGTCATCAAGAAAAATGGAATTTTAATGTTTCGGAAAATAATGATATATATATATATTTGGAAAAAAATTCAAGATACAATAAAACTGAAATAATAAAAGATGTAACTATAAATAATATAAAAATTAATAAAACAGATTCAATTGGAGAAACTAAAATATACAAACCAGTTGAAGATGAAAAAGTAATGTTTAAAAATACAAATGAAAATGAAACAGAAGAAATAGTATACACAGGTGAGATGGAATCAAATATTAAGCAACAAAAAATTTCTAATCAAGGTGGAATAATCGCATTTAGATATGCAATTAATAATTTATCAAATTATATTTCTAATGAAAATGAAGAAGTTGATTATGGAAAATTATTACAATTAACAGATATAAAAGAAGAAAATATAAAAACAACTATTTCATTTGATTTCATAATAACATTAACAACAAACAGAAAATATCAAACTAATATACAAATTGATATTCCAGCCAAAGAGGTTATAGAAAAAGGAGTAACTGGAATAGAATTAACTGAATTTAATAATCTTATTTTTAAAAGAATAGAAAATTAAAAAACTTTAATAAATTACTTGCAAAAACAAAAATTGCATTGTATAATATGGAGGGTATGAGAGCTAACCTCTGTATGGAAAGCAAACTCAATAAAAGCCTATGAACCTTGTCAGGTCCGGGAGGAAGCAGCAATAAGTAGATACTTTTATGTGGGCGTTGTTTTCCATAGAGAGATTAGAATTCATATCATTTTTTATATAAAGGATGTGAAAATATGGGGTACACAGCTCTTTATAGAAAGTTCAGACCACAAACATTTTCAGAAATGGTAGGTCAGGAACATATAACAAGAACTTTAAGAAATCAAATAATTGCGAATAGAGTAGGGCATGCGTATTTATTTAATGGTGTCAGAGGAACAGGAAAAACAACATCAGCAAAAGTATTAGCTAGAGCTGTAAATTGCTTAAATCCACAAGATGGAGAGCCATGTAATGAATGTGAAATATGTAAAGCAGCACTAGATGGATCATTAACAGACATAGTAGAAATGGATGCTGCTTCAAATAATAGTGTTGAAGATATACGTTCAATAAGAGAAGAAGTTAATTTTTTACCAACAAAAGCAAAATACAGAGTTTATATAATTGATGAGGTTCACATGTTATCACAAGGTGCATTTAATGCATTATTAAAAACATTAGAAGAACCACCAGAACATGTAAAATTTATTTTGGCAACAACAGAACCACAAAAATTACCAGCAACAATTTTATCAAGATGCCAAAGATTTGACTTTAAAAGAATTCCAGATGAAGATATAATAAAAAGATTAGAACTTGTATGTAAAGAAAGCAATGTAAATGCAACAACACAAGCATTAAATATTATTGCAGCACTATCTGAAGGAGCAATGAGAGATGCGTTATCAATATTAGAGAGATGTATTCAAGATGGTGAAAACAACATAGATGAAAATAAAATAAAAGAACTTGTAGGAATACCAAAATTACAATATATTCATTGCATTACACAAGCAATAGTCGAATATAATATTGATGAAGCAATGGAAACAATAACCAAAGTTTTAAATGAAGGAAAAGACTTAAATAATTTACTTTGGGAAATTATAAAATATGTAAAAGATATTTTGATGGTAAAAACGAATCAAAAATTAACTATTTATAATGACGAAGATTTTACAAGATTACAAGAATTATCAGAAAAAGTTACCAAAGAAAGAGCAATAAGGTTAATATCAGAATTATCAGAACTTGAAAATAATATGAAACAGTCAACACAAAGGCAAATTGTTTTTGAAGCTGGAATTATTAAATTATGTGATAAAGAAATATCTAATGCTCCAGTTGGTGGAGACAGTGGAGGAAATGGTGATATTTATGCAAGATTAGATAAAATAGAAAATTATTTAAGATCTAGTGGTGGAACTACTAGGGCTAGAGCACCTCAGACAAATAGAACAACCAATCAAACACAAAATCAATCGAAATCCACTACAGATGCTATTGCTGGGATTGGAAAAAATAGTAAGCCAGCACAATATTGGAAAGATATAGTAAATAACCTAAAACAAAATGGAAAAATAGTATTATATACAAATTTAATAAATACTAATGCCGTAGAAGTAAATGATATGACTATAGGAATTCAATTTCCAGGAGGGATAACTCCATTTGGAAAGGCAGTTTTGGAAAAACCTGAAAATAAACAAGAATTAATAAAACAAGTTTCTGTTGCATGTGGAAAAGAAATGAATATAAAATTTATAGATACTAAACCACAAGTACACGAAGCAAGTGAAGAACAAGAAATATCTAACTTTGCAAATGGTTTTGATATTCCATTTGATGTAGTAGAATAAATTTTAAATTAGGAGGAAAAGCAAATGTCAAAAAGAGGAGGATTCCCAGGAGGTATGGGAGGATTTGGTGGAATGAACATCAATAGTTTAATGAAAGAAGCAAAAAAAATGCAAGCAGATTTAGAAAAAAATCAACAAGAATTAGCTGAAAAAGAATTTGAAGCATCAGCTGGGGGAAATGCAGTTTCAGTAAAAGTAAATGGTCAAAAGCAAATATTAGATTTAAAATTGCAAAAAGAAGTAGTTGATCCAGAAGATGTAGAAATGCTACAAGATTTAATTGTTACATGTATTAATCAAGCATTTAAACAAGTTGATGATGCACAAGCAGCATCAATGGGAAAATTTAATATACCAGGAATAATGTAATAATATAAGCAGAGCATTGTCTCTGCTATAATTGTCTAGGAGGAAATGAAAATGTCAATGTATTCACCATCAATAGAAAAATTAATAGAAAGCTTTGAAAAATTACCTAGTATAGGTAATAAAACAGCAGCTAGATTAGCATTTTATATATTAAATGCATCACAGGAAGAAACTGATGAATTTGTGAATGCAATTGTAAATGCAAAGAAGAATTTAAAATATTGTAGTAAATGTTGGAATATTTCAGATACAGATCCATGTCCAATATGTGGAAATCCCAAAAGAGACCAATCACAGATATGTGTAGTAGAAGATGTGAGAGATATTGTGGCAATGGAAAGAACACATGAATTTAGAGGAGTATATCATGTTTTACATGGTTCAATATCTCCAATGAATGGAATAGGACCAGATGATATAAAAATAAAAGAATTATTAGCTAGGCTTATGGATGGTCAAGTAAAAGAAGTTATATTGGCAACAAATCCTAGGGTTGAAGGTGAAGCAACAGCTATGTATTTATCAAAATTAATAAAACCATTAGGGGTAAAAGTAACAAGAATTGCTCATGGAATTCCTGTTGGAGGAGATTTGGAATATACTGATGAAATAACACTTACAAAAGCATTAGAGGGAAGAAGAGAATTATAAAAAAGACACTTCAAAAATGAAGTGTTTTTTAATTATTTAATAATATTTTACATATATCATTTGTTGAATTTGGTTTTGAAATTGATTTTGCATTATTACTCATTTCTTCTAATTTTGAAGTATCAGATAATAAATTATTAATGATTTCTTCTACATTATCATCTTTTTTTAACCAAATTGCAGTATTATGATTAACTAAATATTCTGCATTTTCTTCTTCTTGACCTGGAATAGGATTTATAACAACAATTGGTAATCCTGAAGCAAGGCTTTCAGAAGTAGTAAGTCCACCAGGTTTTGTTACAACTAAATTAGAAATACTCATAAATTCGGGTACTTTATTTGTATATTCAAATATTTGTACATTTGCTTCTTTGTGATTTTCTATAACAATATTTTCAAAAGCTTCTTTCATTTTTCTATTTTTTCCTGAAATTGCAATGATTTGAATATCAGCAGAATCTTTTACAAATGTCTCAAAAACTTTTAAAGTATAATTTTTTCCAAGCCCAAATTCTCCTCCACCAAAAAATAATACTACTTTTTTATTTGGATTTAAATTAAAATCTATAAATAAAGATTTTTTATCATATTTATTTAAAAATCTTTCTGAGATAGGAATTCCAGTAACAAATATTTTATTTGCTGGAATATTTTTACTCATTAATGTTTCTTTCATTTCTATATTAGATACAAATAAATAATTAATATATTCATTATAAACAAGCCATTGATCATGTGATGCAAAATCTGTTAAAATTGTTGCTATTTTTGTATTTAATTTATGATGTTTTGTTAAATAACCACACATTTGGCTTGCAAAAGGGTGTGTACAGATAATTAAATCTGGTGATTTTTCTTGTAATAATTTATTTATTTTTATAGATAATAATTTATTTGAAGTTGTACTTATGTGAGCAAGAGGACCTTTTTCAGATTTCCAATATATGCTTCCATAAGCCTTCGGAAGTTTTTTTGCCATTTCAGCATAAGCTTTTGTTGTTATTTTATTAAATTCTTTATTTGCATATTCCATAAAATCTATTAATTCAACATTAACATTTTTATAATATGTATTTATACAATTTTCTATTGAACGAGCGGCAGATAAATGACCACCACCATATTTTGCGTAAAAAATAATTACTTTCATTAGTTAGACCTTTCCATATAAATTCAGAAATATTTTAGCACAAAAAAATAAATAATTGTATAATTTTTTGAAAAAAATGAAAAAATAAGAAAAAGTTAATAAGTGAGGAGATATGAAAATGAATAATTCAAAAAAAGTGTGGAATGTTATTGCAATAATTGCTATTGTTATTGCAGTAATCTTAGGGATAAATTTGTATAATAAAAATACATCATATGCGAATGTGGTACAAAATGATAATAATAAAGCTTTTTATGAGGTTGTAGATAGAATTCAAAATTCAAAAATTTATTTAGCAAAATCTATGATATCAAAAGAAGCGAGACATGGTGCAAAAACACTTATGGAAGTATGGAGAGAAACAGATTTAGCAACATGTTATTTAAGTATGGTTCCAATAGAAAGTCAAGAAATTGAAAATACAGAAAAATTTTTAAATCAAGTAAGTGAATACAGTTATACTATGGCAAATAAATGTATAGATGGACAAGACTTATCAGATGAGGAAATGGATAAAATACAAGAACTATATAATTATGCAAATGATTTATCAAATACATTAAATGAAATGATTACAGAATTAAATAATGGAATTATAAAATGGGAAGATTTAAAAAAGAATTCTGAAGGTTCAGATATATCAGAAGTAAGTAATTTTAATATGGTAGAGCAAAACTTTCATGAGTATTCTGGATTGATCTATGATGGGGCATTTTCTGAACATATAACAAGTGAAGAAAAGAAAGGTTTAATAGGCAATGATATTTCAGAAGATGAAGCAAAAATAATTGCAGAGGAATTTATTGGAAAAGATAAAATAAAAGAAACAAAAAATAATGGATATGTTGAAAATGGAAATATACCAGTATATAGATTTGAAGTAACGACAAATGAAAATAAAAAAATAGGAATATCAATTTCCAAAAAAGGTGGACATCTTGTTTATATGAATTATGATAGAGAAACAAATGGTGAAAATATAACAGAACAAGATGCAATTCAAAAAGGAAAAGAATATTTACAAGCAAAAAAATATGAAAATATGCAAGAAACTTATTATATGAAAAATGATGGATATATAGTTATAAATTATGCATATAAACAAGGAGATATAGTTGCATATCCTGATTTAATTAAATTAAAAATAGCATTAGATGATGGTGAAATAGTTGGTGTTGATGCAACAGGATATTTAAATTGTCATTTTGAAAGAGAAATTCCAAGTAATTTGATTTCAATAGACGAGGCAAGAAAAAATATTTCAACAAAAGCAGAATTGTCAAGTGAAAAGTTAGCAATAATACCAACAGAATTTAATACAGAAGTATTATGTTACGAATTTAAAGGAAAAATAAATGAAGTAGAATTTATTGAATATATAAATGCTCAGACAGGAAAAGAAGAAGATACATTAATAGTAACAAATACTGAAAATGGAACATTGACAGAATAAAATTCTAAATTTTGAAAAAATTGTTTTAATAAAAAAATATCTTTTGCAGATAATATGATTGAAAATATTTAAAATATATTTTCAAAAACGGTCCGTAAAATAACAGATTAAATTTGAAAGGAGAGCTTAGTATGTCAAGAAGTAACAAATTAATATCTGAAAACTTACGAACAGAAATTGCAAAAGAACTAGGTGTATATGATCAGGTAAAAAAAGACGGAGGAAGTTGGGAAAATGTTTCCTCAAAAACATGTGGTAATATAGTTTCAAAAGCTATAGAAATTGCAAATAGAGCTGTTGAAAATCAATAGTTTTTAGATTATAAGCATTTAAAATATTTAAATTAGATATTTTAAATGCTTATTTATTTATAGTTGCAATTTATAGATAAATAGAATATAATAAGTCAAAACAATAGTATACCGAAAGGACGAAAGTTGAATGAAAGTAAAAGAAATATTAAAGGTTACAAAAGGAAAAATGTTATTTGGAAATGAAGAATTAGAAGTTGAAAATTTTTCAAAAGATACAAGAACAATACAAAAAGGTGATATATATATTGGAATAAAAGGAGAAAAATTTGATGGGAGTAATTTTTGGAATCAAGCACTAGATGCAGGAGCCACGGCTGTAATAATTTCTAATATACAAATATCAAAAGAAGAAAAAGAAAAATATAAAGATAAAACTATAATACAAGTTGAAGATACATTTGAAGCATTATACGAAATTGCAAAATATAAGAGAAGTTTATATAATATTCCAGTAATTGCTGTTACAGGAAGTGTAGGAAAAACAAGTACAAAAGATATAATAGCAAGTGTAGTGAGTCAGAAATATAAGACATTAAAAACAGAAGGAAATAACAATAATAATATAGGATTACCATTAACAATATTAAAGTTAAAAGATCATGAAGCATTGGTTGTAGAAATGGGAATGAATCATTTTGGAGAAATAAGTTTATTGACAAATATAGCAAAACCAACTTTAGCTGTAATAACTAATATTGGGACATCACATATAGGAAATTTAGGGTCAAGAGAAAATATATTAAAAGCAAAACTTGAAATTCTAGAAGGAATGAAAATTCCAAGAGTAATCATAAATAATGATAATGATTTATTACATAAATGGTATGAAGAAAATAAGGAGAAAATTGAAATACATACATACGGAATAAACAATTCAAGTGATGTGATTGCAGAAAAAATTGAATTAGGAGAAGAAAAAAGCAAATTTGTAGTTAAAACTTCATCAGAAAAAGTTAACATAGATGTTCCTGTTGGAGGCGAACACTTTGTATATAATGCATTATGTGGTTTTATGGTTGGAAAAGTGTTAGGATTAACAGCAAAAGAAATTCAAAATGGAATATCAAAATTTGAATTAACAAAAAAGAGAATGGATATAAGAGTTTTAAAAAATGGTGCTACATTAATAAATGATAGTTATAATGCAAGCTATGAATCAATGAAAGCAAGTTTGAAATATCTTTCAAGCCGTACGGATTTAAGAAAAATAGCTGTTTTAGGAGATATGTTAGAGTTAGGAGATTTTTCTAAAGAACTACATGAAAAAGTTGGAGAAGAAGTGGCTAATGATAATATAGATGTGTTAATATGTAGAGGAGAATTTGCTAAAAATATTATTTCAAAAGCAAATAAAAATAAGAAGACACAATGTATTTTATTACAAAATAATGAGGAAATTTTAAGCAAATTGCAAGAAATTTTAAAAGAAGGAGATGGAGTTTTAATAAAAGCTTCAAATGGCATGAAATTTTATGAAATTTGTCAAAAACTATAGATTTTTTCTAAAAGAATTGGTATAATGTGAATACCAATTTTTTTAGAAAAATTTAATTGGAGGATGTCAAATGAAATTTAAGAATTACTATAAAATATTAGAATTAGAAACAAATAAAGTAACAATAGATCAAATAAAATCAGCCTATAGAAAACAAGCGAAAAAATATCATCCTGATGTAAATGTTGGTGATAAATTAGCAGAAGAAAAGATAAAAGATGTAAATGAAGCTTACAGAATTCTTTCAAATCCATCAACAAAAAGAAAATATGATAGAACTTGGAATTATAATGTTGGACGTAGATTAAATCATACAAAGACTTCAGGACAAATGGCTGGTGAAATATTTGGAATGTTTTTTGGAAGCGGAGATACAGCTGAAAGCATAGACAAGCCAAATGAACCAGCAATAAGAGGTGAAGATATTGAAACAGAAATAAATATATCACTTGAAGAAGGATTTTACGGAGCAAACAAAACAATTGTATTTAAAGATTTAGAAAATAAAGACAAAACAATTACTATAAAATTACCAGAAGGTGTACAGGAAAATGAAAAAATAAGATTAATGGGACAAGGCAAGACAGGCAAAAATGGTGGTAAAAATGGAGACATGTTCATAAAAATAAATATAGAAGATAGTAAAAAGTTTAAATTAGATGGAATAAATTTATCAACTATAATTCCAATAACACCATGGGAAGCAGTATTGGGAACTAAAGCAAAAGTTGAATCAATAGATGGAACCCGAACTCAAATATATATACCAAATGGAGTTCAATCTGGTGAAACAATAGAAATCCCTAATAAAGGATATAAAAATGCAAAAGGTGAAAGAGGGAATTTAATAGGAAAATTAGAAATTGTAATTCCAGAAAAAATTACATCAGAAGAAAAAGAAATGTTTAAAAAATTAAAAGAAATATCAAAATTTAATCCAAGAAGTGTCTAAAATACCGAAAAAAGTTTAAAGCTATTGACAAATAAGCATATAAGATGTATAATAAAGTATAGTTGTCGGTAAACATAAGATAAAACTATGGATTAACATAGAAAGAGAGGTAAATAAAAATGGATATGTTACAAGGAAAACATTTTAGTATAACAGATCCAAAAGGAGTAAGTACAGTTATTTATCAAATATATAAAACTAAGAAAGAGTTTTTAAAAGAATATCCTAAATATACAGTAGAAAGATTAGAATGTTCAGAAGAAATAAGAGGAGAATCTAGAAGAAAGACTTTTTATGTTGATGATCCACAACCACAAGGAAATCAATTAGCAATTTTATCATTTGCAGGAGATAAAGTTATTATTAATTCTGGTGTATTGATTGATGATGAAGTTAGAATTGGTAAAAGTCCATCAGCATTTAAGTTCGATACATTATATTCAGAAGAAGAACAGGAATTTAAAGAATTTAATTATACACCAAATTTAAGAAGAGATATTTGTGTAATTGATCCTGAAACTACAGAAGAAATAAAACCTAGACTTTATTTTGATGAAAAAGAAAATAAAGTAAAGGGAAAGTGTAAATTAAAACCAAATAAGTCTTACTTTGCATTTGAAGTAAGAGGTGAGTAATTAAGGAGGATATTTTACTATGGGAAATCACATAGCAGAAACTAGAAGTGCAGCTGGAATGAGTAAAACAACATTATGTTATACAGGAGTAAGTAAAGAAAGAGAAAATGAAAACCTTAAAGCAACTAGAGCAGCGATAAGAGAAACTTTACCAGTTGATTATATAACAATACCAGCATACAATAATAGTAAACAAAAGCAAGCAGAAGAATTATCAAAATAAAACAAAAGAGAAGGTGATTTACATATGAATTACAAGATTTCAGGAGCAATAAGAAGAACAAGAAAATATTATATAATTTTTGCAATACTATGGGTATTTATATCCATAGTATTAGTCATGCCATTAACAATTGGATTTCATGAGGCACAGATACAACATAATATATCTAAAGGGTTTGAGGTAATAATAGATTCAATACAACATTTAGGAAAATCATTTGGAATATTATCAAGTCAAAAAATCTGGGGAGATTATTTAAAAAATGTTGGATTATTTACAATATTTTATGCAATTTTAATGACAATTGGTTTAATAAGATCTGCACCCAAAAATGAATATACAGATATGGAACATGGATCAAGTGATTGGAGCAGAAATGGTGAACAATATACTATACTTAATAATAAAAAGGGAATAGTTTTAGCAGAAGATAATTATTTACCAGTAGATAAAAGAGGAAATGTTAACGTGCTAGTAGTCGGAGGTTCTGGATCAGGTAAATCAGCATCATATTCAATACCAAATGCGTATCAATTATTAGGTTCTTATGTATTTACAGATCCAAAAGGAGAACTTTATGATAGAACAGCAGGTTATTTAAAACAACATGGATATGAAATAAAAGTATTAAATTTAGTAAAACCACAATATAGTGATGGATATAATCCTTTAAAACATATTTCATCAGAAATAGATGTAGACGTAATTGCAAATACAATAGTAAAAGGTCAAAAAACAGATGGTGGTGGTTCTGATCCATTCTGGGATGATTCAGCAGAGATGTTATTAAAAGCTTTAATATATTATTTAATGGCAGCAAGACCAGAAGAAGAACAAAATTTAGCAAGTTGTGCAGAACTTGTAAGAGCAGCAAACTCAAATGGTGGAAGCAATTTACTTACAGAATTAATAAGCAAATTACCATATGACCATCCTGCAAGAATGAATTATAAATCAATAGAAATCGCACCAGAAAAAACATACAGTTCAATATTAAGTACATTACAATCAAAATTAGGAAAGTTTGATTCAAAAGAAATTGCAGAGTTAACATCAACAGATACAATTAATTTTGAAGATATAGGAAATAAGAAAACAGCAGTATATGTAATTTCATCAGATACACATACAGCATATGACTTCTTATTAACAATATTCTTCTCTCAAATGATACAACAATTATATAATTTTGCAGATGATAATGGAGGAAGATTAAAAGTTCCAACATATTTTATACTTGATGAGTTTGCAAATATTGGAAAAATACCAGATTTTGATAAAAAAATATCGACTTCAAGAAGTAGAAAAATTTCATTTAGTGTAATATTACAGAATTTGGACCAGTTAGAGGCAATATATGATAAATCTTATGAAACAATCATAGGAAACTGTGATACTCACTTATTCTTAGGAAGTAACTCTTTTAAGACAGTTGAATATTTTTCAAAAACATTAGGTGAGAAAACAATAGAAAGAGAAAGTATTTCTATAAGTAGAGATAAACAACATCATAAAACAGGAACAAGTGATTCAGATCAAGTCATGGCAAGAGCTTTAATGACACCTGACGAATTAAGAAGATTAGATAATGATTTGTGTATTATATTTGAAAAAGGAATAAAACCAGTAAAAGCAAATAAATTTTACTATTTTAAGCATAAAATTATGGCAAATAATTTGAAAAATGCAGAAATAAGCCATAATGATATTGGAGAAATTCAACGTGGAAGTTGGAGAAAATTCAATCCATATAATCCATGGTCTGAAGATAAAGCCGAAAAAGAGGCTCAAAATTTAAAGGTAGAATCTTTAGATGATTTATTTGATGATGATTCTAGTAGTCAAAAAGATGAAACAGCAAAAAAAGAAGAAGTAGATAATACAAAGTTAAGTCAAACACTGGAGAATTCAAATACAACAAATAATGATATGATTAGCTTGGGTAATTTAGAATCAGCAGAAAAGAGTCAAAAAGCATCAATAATAACAGATGAAGAGGATTCATATGATTTACAAAAAGAGTTAGAAGCAAAATTTGATGAATTATTTGGACCAATTGATGAAGAATAAAAAATGAATTAAAATGTCTATCTAAGAGGTAGGCATTTTTATTTTGGAATTTTATATAAAATGGAAACAAAAGTTCTAAAAAGTATTGAAAAAACAAAATAAATATAATAAAATAATTACATAAAAATTAACGAAAGAAGGGAAAATATACAATGAGATTTGTACATATAGCAGATATGCATTTTGATATGCAATTTAAAATGCTTTCAGACAAAATAGGAATTGGAGAGCAAAGAAGGTATGATCAAAGAGTTATATTAAGAAAGATAATTAATTATATAAAAGAAAATAATATAAAATATTTTTTTATTGCGGGAGATTTGTATGAAAATCAATATATAAGAACTTCAACAATTGAATATATAAATAAATTA
>ENA-OPFG01000868-OPFG01000868.1-human-gut-metagenome-genome-assembly--contig:-NODE-868-length-17745-cov-2.057660_pt1 | contig 17745 bp, 10 predicted proteins | sample MGYA00241304_ERZ501542 | MGnify/ENA primary metagenome ERZ501542 (study PRJEB25962, sample SAMEA2042427) | human gut metagenome | biome: human gut; feature: human-associated habitat; material: faeces...
CATCTTTCTAAAATATTTAAAGAATTAGCAGTATTTAAAGCCCCTTTAATATAATGTTGAGAAGCATCTGTTAATAAATTTAAACGTCTTGCTGTTTCTCTTAAACTTGGTCCATCAAAAGTAGCCACTTCGATGACGATATTTTGTGTATTTTCATCAATCTTAGTACTATCAGCTCCCATGACACCAGCTACGCATCCAACACCATTGTCTGTTGAAACAATGATATCATTAGGTTCAAGTTTATATTCTTCACCATCTAATAAGATTGCTTTTTCATCAAATCCAGTTTTTACAACAAATTCTTTTTTTGTTAATTTATCATAATCATACATATGAATTGGTTGACCTGTTTCTAACATGATATAGTTAGAAATATCAACAATATTATTAATTGGTTTAATGCCAGAAGCAAGTAATGCTGTTTTTAACCAAGCAGGTGATTCTTTTGTAGTGACACCTTTTACAAGTTTAGCCCCAAAGAATGGACATAATTCAGTTTCTACTTTGACTTCAATATTGCTTCCAGGAAGACCTTTTTCCTTGATTTCTGGTAAGTTGACGTCTCTTTTTAAAACAGCAGCCACTTCATAAGCAAGTGAAGTTAAAGCCATACAATCCGCTCTATTTGGTGTTAAACCAATATCTAAAATCGTATCTTTTAAACCTAAATATTCTAAAGGATCTGCTCCTACTGGTGCATTTTCATCTAAGACATGAATTCCATCTTTATCTTCAGGAGATAATAAACGTTGATCTAAACCAAGTTCAGCCATTGAACAAATCATTCCGTTTGATTCTTGTCCACGAATGGTACTTTGTTTAATAACAAAACCTTCTCCTAAATCACATCCAGGATTAGCCACAATAACTTTTTGTCCAGCAGCCACATTTGGTGCTCCACAAACAATTTGAGTCACTTCTCCCGGTCTTACTTCTACTTGACATACATGTAAATGATCACTATCAGGATGATCGATACATTCTTTAACATAACCAATTGTCATGTTATTTCCATTAGCTAATGAATGCATTCCTTCTACTTCTAAACCAATTGAAGTAATTTTATCAGCAAGTTCTTTTGGATCTTGATCATCTATTTTAACGTATTTATTTAATAAATTTAAACTGACTTCCATTTTCTTACTCCTCTCTTTGGAATTGGTTTAAGAATCTTAAATCATCATTGTAGAAATCACGAATATTATCAATACCGTATTTCAACATAGCCACACGTTCGATTCCAATTCCAAATGCAAAACCTTGATATTCTTTACTATCAAAACCACACATATCTAAAACTTTTGGGTTGACCATACCAGCACCTAAGATTTCAATCCATCCAGTTCCTTTACACATAGCACATCCTTTACCACCGCAATGATGACATGAAATATCCACTTCTACTGATGGTTCAGTAAATGGGAAGTAAGATGGACGTAATCTAATTTCACGTTTTTCCCCAAAGAATTTTCTTGCGAAAACTTCTAATGTTCCTTTTAAATCAGCAAGAGTAATGTTTTTATCAATAACAAGTCCTTCTACCTGATGGAAGGAAGGAGAATGTGTTGCATCTACTTCATCAGCTCTGAATACTCGTCCCGGTGAAAGAATACGGATCGGAAGGTTGCCCTTCTCCATGATTCTTGCCTGTACCGGAGATGTCTGTGTACGGAGCAGGATATCCTTTGTAATATAAAAGGTATCCTGTTCATCCTTTGCAGGATGATTTGCAGGGATATTTAATAATTCGAAATTATATTTATCATATTCAACTTCAGGTCCTTCTACGATCTCATAGCCCATACCGATGAAGACACGTTCCAGATCTTCAAGAGCGATCTGATTCGGATGTCTGTGTCCATCGATCTTCTTGATTCCCGGAAGGGTAACGTCGATCGTTTCGCGCTTCATCTTCTCTGCACGAAGTGACTGATTGATCTTCTTTGATTTTTCCTCTAAGGCTATCTCGATCGCCTGTCTTGCTTCATTTACCATCTGTCCAACCTTTGGCCGATCTTCAGGTGCTACATCTTTCATACCCTTTAATACCTGGGTCAGTTCACCTTTCTTTCCGAGTACAGATACTTTTACATCATTTAAGGATGTCAGTACATCTGCTTCATTGATCTTGGCAAGTGCTGCTGCTTTGATTGCCTCTAATCTGTCTTTCATCTTTCATTCTCCTTATTTATATTTTCTCAATATTTGTGAATAAACATGCGGAATACTCCTGCTTGGGATACACCCTCCTGCCTCCCGGCTCGATGATGTACACAAAAAAAAGCCCCAGTCCACAAAGGGACGGAGCAACCGCGATACCACCCTGATTCTGACATCCGGTCTTCCCGGCGCTGTCAGCACTCATTCTATGTTATAACGGTCATAACCCGTTATCTCCTACGCTTCCGTTTAAAGAATTCTCAGAGATAAAACTCGGATGTGAAATTAAATGAAATATGGTGCTCGATCAGGCTTCCAGCCGATGACCCGATCTCTCTGTCAGACATATCCCATCTTTTGCATCTTCAACGTCTTCTCTTCCATCCGCTTATAGTCAAGATGGTTAAAACTATACTTAAATATAGCACATTTTTAATATGTGTCAATAACTTTCTGCGATCACCCATTCGCCTTTCGATGCAGAATAAACGATCTTCGCTTTTAATTCTCCACGATTATCGGAAAGCAGGATCTGTGAACTTACTCCTGTTGCCGGATCAGATGCAACTACCTTGCCATTTTCGGATAATGCGATCTGAAGTGGTGTATCTCCATTCATATATAAGGTGACACTTCCCATTCCCATCGAACGGAACATCTCGGAAAAATACTTTGCCTTATCGGCGGCACTGGCCATATCTGCATATCCGGAACCATTTGCACAGATCAGTGTACCATTACCGGAACCATCCTCTGTAGAACCTTTATAGGTCACGGCACGGATCGCATAGCCATCTTCTTCCGCATCCACAACCATATTTACAACGGATTTCTCAATCTCTGATGCCGTATCAAGATATACCTGCAGTCTGGATTTTTTTACATATTTGATAAGTGCCGGTGCGAGTACACCTGCAAGAATTGCCATGATCGCGATCACAATGATCAGCTCTACAAGTGAAAAACCTGAATTCTTCCATGTTCTTCTTTTCATATTAAACTTTCCTCCATTTATTGAACGATTTCCCCTCGTCTCATATACGCTTAGTATATTTCTCTCCTGTCGTTTTTTCAACTATTTTTTATAAAATTTTAATCTTTTTTTGTTCTTTTTTTATGAAGGTCTGTGTGGATTTTCCGGAATACAGCCCAGATCTCATCACGGAAGAACAGATTCAACTCTGCTCCCAAAAGCAGGATATACATACAGATATACAGCCAGAGCATTGCGATGACCATGCCTCCAAGATTGCCATACATATAAGTATTGATTCCAAAATAAGTAAGATAGGATGAAAATGCCGCTGATAACAATACCCAGCAGACAGTTGTGAATACCGCCCCCGGTATTGCTGTCTTCAAACGCAGATGATTATCCGGCAGACGACAATAGATCAGTAAAATAACTGCAAATACCAGCACCGGCGCAGTTAACAGTCTGGAATAAAAGAAGATCTTCTCGGAATAATCCACCCAGTTTGTCTTTGCAAGAATATCTTCCATGATCGTATTGCCAAGAACATATACTCCGACCAGTGCGATCAGCATCACGCAGAATATCAGCGTATATAATGCATTTGTCAGTCTTCGTAATATATAATTCTTGGTATCCTTCGTCCGATCCATAAAATTGAGTCCTCGTTCGATCGCCATCGTTCCTTTTGCCGCCGACCAGACTGCTACGACTGCTGACACGATCATCGTCGTTCCAACCTGCGTACTGTAGATTTCATCGACCATAAAGCTGAGTGTCTCTGCCATCTTTCCCGGTATCATCTCCGCTACCAGCTCTATAAACTCCGCCTGTGTTACCGGAAGAAAACGAATGCCGATCAGGAGCATCATTGCAAATGGAAAAAAAGAAAGTAGCAGAAAGAAAGCCGCCTGTGCCGCAAACGCAGACAACTGATTATCCTTGTTGATCCTCATTGCTCCCTGAACCATCCGTACAACTGTAAGATTCTGGATCCATTCGATTTTCTCTTTCACCCGGTCTACTTTATTCTTCATTTGTTTTATTTCCCGTTTCTCTCAATTTCTCAAGTTCTGTTCCATTATAATAATGAGACAGGATCTCCTCATATCCATATCCTGCTTCTGCCAGATCATTTGCCCCGTTCTGGCTCATGCCGACTCCGTGACCAAAGCCGCCACCATGCAATTGATAATTTCCCTCTTTATCCTGCGTAATATAAAAATACGCACTTGGCAGCAGATCAAAACCTGATGTTTCACTTCCATCCTGTTTTCGGATCACAACATCCGGCGAACAGAGAAGTTCACGTATCTCCATCTGTCCTTCGATCGTAACAGAACTCTGTTTCCCGTATAATACCATATTCCGGGCAATTCCGCTATTTCCTCTTTTCGTGATCCGGACTTTCTCAATCTCTCCGGTCTGATCTGTGATATCTGCACCCGCAAGTGTCTGTATCTGATCTGCCGTCAGCGTAACCTGCCAGCGGTAAAATGGTTCTTCTTTCTCAATACTGTTCACATAGACCGTCTGATCGATAAATGCACGGAATACCTCTTCCGTTGACAATCTGCCATCCCCTATCTGAAAATATCCATGATCGAGCATAACAGTTGCATCTCCTAACCGTTTCCGATCCGCCTCTGTATAAATCTCCAACTGATCATTCAGATAATCTAACTTCTCTCCACCCCAGACGTCATCATTCCGGCATGTCGTTCCACAGGAGGTTGAAAAGAAATATGCATTTACCACATCCCCGTCATTGGTCAGGATCTGTCCCTTAGTTTCCTGTACTGCATGAATCGTTTCCTCTGTTTCAAATACATTGTTATATACCTGACTGGCAGTTGTGTCATCCAGATCCGCCCCATATTCTTCAAATGCACCATCCTGGATCCTTCTAACTGCATAGCTTCTTGCACATACCGCCTGTGCCTTCAGCGCCTCTTTCTCATATGAGGAAGGCATCTCACTGGAAACAACCGCATACAGGTATTCCTCAAACGCCAGTTCGTTTACAATACAGTATTTATTTTCCTGTTTTTTTATCTGCAGCTTTCCCCGATAGGACGGTGCTCCTTCTGATTTATGAAGACTCTCTACTGTCAGTTTTTCCTGTTTTTCCGGAATGATCGTCAGGGAAACCGGATCTGCGTCCCCGGTAAGCTCTGCCAGATCAATCTCCGTTCCTTTCTTATAGCTTGTTTCTGTTTGCCCGCAGATAACACGAAGGTCCGAATCACTGCTCACCCGGACTTCTGACTGCCAGTAGCTTCCGTCATCGGACAACAGAACGCGGATCGTATCTGGCATGTTCTGCTCCGACAAAACAGGAAGCTCCGCTGTACGATCGGTCTGCATGGCTTCCCGTGCCTGTTTATCTGCCTGACTGTCCGACTCTTTTACAACACCGGCACCTGCTGAATCCCGAAGATTTGATAATATGGAAATATCGGTCTGCTTATATTCATCCGGTATTTCTTCTTTTTCTTTTATAGCATATTTTCCTGCATAAATGATCAAAACGACCAACAGGATCATCACACAAAAGGTTAAAAATTTTAAAAAATTTTTCATAAAATTCCAGTTCCTGTGACATAATTTATTTATACATGTGTTCTGCTGCACATGTATATCGAAAGAAAAAGCAGCATCATAGATGCTGCTCTCTTTATCATTTGTTGAAAACTGAAATGCGTTCCTGCATTTTGAGTCCTAGCCAATGCTAGGTGGGCAACCGCAACTGAATCTCTGCCTTCCACGTTTGAAGAGGCCTGACATCGCAAACAGCAATATAGGAATCCCTTTTATTCAAATGTAGGTTCAAAATCGCAAGAAGCTTAGTACATCTCAGCTTTAACGTAATTATACTATAGGCATACTACTCATGCAAGACCTAAAATTTGGTTATTGCCTTCATTTTTTCAAATAGAAGAATTGAAAAGGAATGGCACTCTGTAGTATAATGTGTTGTAGGTATAATTTTTTTTATTGCATTTTATGCAGATCCAATCAATAATATGGCAGGTAATGAACTATGATCAAATCGATTCTGACAGTTGTTTTTGGCATATTACTTCTTCTTGCATTTATCGTTCTGATTGTCTGGTCTGTCCAGGTATCAAAGGAAAAAATGGCAAACAAACGAAGCCGCCGGACAACTGCTGTGAAAAAGAAATATGAAGAGGCACTGGAAGGTGACACAGAGGCCGATATGGGTTACTGGTATAACAAAGAGGATATGGAAGATGGCGATGCGATCACCCGTCTCCGCTGCGAACATCATTTCAACAAACTGGAAGAATGTATCAATGATCTGGTTGTGGAAATGTATGACTGCGGTCTGGTGCGAACCGAAGAGCTCTATATGATCGCATACGGAATTGAAGCCCTGACACCGGACTCTCCTGTATTCCATATAACAGGCGTATCCTCGGATGATGACGATGCTCCAGTCACCTCGCTTCCTCCGGTATCGACAGATGCACAGCGCAAGATCTATGAACGCTGGACCAGCTATGTAAATGCATTGCTGCAGCTTGTTGAGATCAGGACTTCAGAGGACAATAAAAAAGCGATCATTGACGGCCTTATGACCTACGGTCGTAAGAATCTGTTAACCCTGCTCTATAGTCCTGAATAAAAATATAGTAGAAGAATTAAGAATTAGAAAGACATATACATGGAACTTATAAAACCAACTTTATCGCAACTTGACATTTTAACTCCGTATCTGAGAGGTACCAGTATCAGAGACTGTGGTTTCTGTCCTGGAAATGCCATCTTATGGGCAGAGGAATACCATGTATCCTATACAATCCTCTCTGGTATGCTTGTATTTATATCAGAAGAAGGCGGAAAACCTTCTTCTTTTACGTTTCCGCTCGGCAAAGGCAAAGATTTTGTGAAAGATCTTCAGGATCCTGTCTATCTTCAGAATGCAAAAGCCGTATTTGAAGAAATCTGTGCCTGGTTTCAGTCAAAGGGTGTAACCCCCAGTGTCCACTGTGCGACACTGGAAATGTATGAAATCATCTCCGGCTGGTACGGCAAAAACTTCTCTTATACTCTGGATCCAGGTGATTTTGACTATATCTACACGGTAGAAAAGCTGACCGGTCTGCGTGGAAAGAAGCTGCATGGCAAACGGAATCATATCAACAGCTTTCTGCGTAATTACCCGGATTATGAATACTATACAATCACAGATGAGCACATCGATGCCTGTCTTGCAGTCGCCAGATACTGGGTGGAAAAACACGATGTCCTGCAGCCGGATCTTGCAGAAGAACATGCTTATGAATATAATATCATCCGGAAAGCTCTTGCAAACAGAAAAAAACTTCAGATGACCGGAGGAATCATCTACGTCAATCACATCCCGTCTGCATTTACCTTAGGGGAACCGCTGACCGCAGATACCTTTGACGTACATTTTGAGAAAGCAGATGACAGTATTGACGGCATCTATCCTATGATCAATCAGTCATTTGTCACGCATGAGCTTCAGGCTTATACCTATGTAAACCGCGAAGAGGATCTCGGACTTCCCGGACTTCGTAAGTCTAAGATGTCCTACGTTCCGGATATCCTCTATAAAAAAGGAATCATTCAGTTAGCTGAAATCTGACAGCACTACTGAGTAATTGATAGAACAAAAGAATGGAGAGACAAAAATGAAAAAAGAAAATTGTATCGTAGCTCAATCCGGCGGTCCTACCGCTGCAATCAACGCTTCTTTAGCCGGTGTGATCGATGGAGTTCGAAAATCCGGTAGTTTTACAAGAATCTATGGTTCTTTGCATGGTATTACCGGCGTTCTGGAAAATAATATGATGGATATGTCACTGATGGCACTCTCCCATTTTCCTATGTTGAATACACTGGAGCTTACACCAGCCATGTATCTTGGCTCCTGTCGTTACAAGCTCCCGGATTATACCGAGGATCCCGCTCCATATAAGCAGATATTTGAACGTTTTGAAGAATATGGAATCAGTGCATTCTTCTATATCGGTGGAAATGACTCCATGGATACAGTTTTAAAGCTCAGCAACTATGCCAAATCCATCCAGTCAGATGTTAAGATCATTGGAGTACCAAAGACGATCGACAACGATCTGTTTGCAACCGACCATACACCGGGCTTTGGCTCTGCTGCCAAATATGTGGCTTCCACCGTATTAGAGATTGCACATGATGCTTATATCTATAAGATTCCGGCAGTTATCATCATCGAAATTATGGGTCGGGATGCCGGCTGGCTGACTGCATCTTCCGCTCTGGCCAGAACAACCTACAGTCAGGCTCCGGATCTAATCTATCTTCCGGAAGTTGCATTTTCAAAAGAACAGTTCTTAGCCGATGTTAAAGATAAACTTACAAAACAGAAAACGGTTATTGTTGCTGTTTCGGAGGGTATTCACGATGCTGACGGCAACTACATCAGCTCAGATTCCGCTGTTGCAGACAAATTCGGTCATGCACAGTTAAGCGGTGCCGGCAAGGCTCTGGAATATCTGGTTCGTGATGAAATCGGTGTTAAAGTACGTTCCATCGAGCTGAATGTATTACAGCGTTGTGCCGGTCATATTGCATCCAGAACCGATATTACAGAATCTTTTTCTCTTGGCCAGGCAGCAGTCAAATATGCTGCTGAAGGCAAGACCGGTATCATGGCTGCGATCGAACGAATCTCAAACGATCCGTATCAGTGGGTGATCAAATCCGCCGATGTTGCTGATATTGCAAACGAAGCAAAATCCGTTCCGGTTGAATGGATCAATGAAGCAGGAAATGATGTCACAGACGAAATGATCGACTATCTTCGTCCTCTGATCATCGGTGAGGTTTCATTACAGTATAAAGATGGACTTCCTGTATATCTTCCGGTCGATCACTTATTACATTAATTGCCTGTATATCAAAAAATACAATCAAAAATCCATGCGCCCGGTGAATTCATCAAGATAAACAATGCGCATGGATTTTTTTGTATAAAACGCACAACGTATGAAAATATGTCAAAAAAAACTTACTTTTAATTTGCAAATCGTTGTTTTTATGGTCATAATTTGTTCATAATTTATCGTTATTATATAGACAGTTCTTAATTCATAATTTTTTTCTTTGTTGTTGAAGATATTAGATAAGCCCTTTCCTTTTGAGAAGGGCTTATTTAATTTATACGGACTACGCATGTTTTCTATAGCTCTGCCCTTTCTTTCACGAATATTTATTTCGCCTCAAGGATCTCATGCACAATATGCCCAACAGATTCAAAAGCCTAAGATAACAAAAGCAGGATATCCTCACTCCTTATCGGAGGTATTGGATATCCTGCTTTTTACTGTTCCCATGTTCCGGAAATACCGGTCATGTTCACAAAATCCTTATATTTATTTTACTGTTACAATACATTTTGCAGTTTTCTTGCTGCCATCCTTTGCCTTCACAGTAATTGTTACTTTACCCTTCTTCTTAGCTGTTACAAGACCGGATGCAGATACAGTTGCAACCTTCTTATTTGAAGATGTCCACTTTACTGTCTTATTACCTGCTGACTTTGGTCCTACAGTAGCTTTTAACAAATATGTTCCCTTCTTCTTGATCGTAACCTTTTTCTTATTCAGTTTGATCGTCTTAACCGGATTTGCAACGGTTACAGAACAAGTTGCGTAAACATTGCTTCCATCCTTCGCAGTACATGTAATCGTTACACGACCTGCTTTCTTAGCAGTTACAACACCCTTTGAGCTTACTGTTGCAATCTTTTTGTCTGAAGACTTCCAGGTTACAGCCTTGCTGGTTGCATTCTTTGGTCCAACCTTTGCTTTTAAGGTATATTTCTTACCCTTTAAGATTGTTCTCTGCGTCTGATTCAGTTTGATGGACTGTACCGGATTTACAACCGTAACACTACAGGTTGCGAATACGCCGCTTCCATCCTTTGCTTTACATGTAATAACTGCCTTTCCTGCTGCCATTGCAGTAACCTGACCATAAGATGTTACCTGTGCAACCTTTGCATTTGAGGAGCTCCATTCTACAGTAGCCATATTCGCATTTTCCGGTAATACCGTCTGTGTTAAGGACTGTTTATTGCCCACAAATAATTTCATTGTCGTTGCATCTAACTTGATTGATGTAACTCTCTGCTTAACCGTTACACGGCAGGTTGTCTTAGCACCCATTCCGTCTGCAGCACTACATGTGATTACGGCTGTACCTCTTCCAACCGCTGTGATCATACCCTTCTGATCTACTTTTGCGATCTTCTCATCGGAAGATGACCATACAACCTTCTTATTACCTGCATTTGCCGGTAATACAGATGCTGCGATCGAAGCTTTTTCGCCTGCATTGATCTCAACTGTTGTCTTATCCAGTGTGATATTTGTGATCTGCTGTACAACTGTGACTTTAATTTCTTTTTCAATATTACTTCCATCCTGTGTTGTACATCTTATCGTTGTTGTTCCCGGTGCAACACCACGGATTCTTCCAATCGTATATGAGATTCCATCTACTGTCATTGTTCCACCCGAAACGGTTGCAATGGATGTATCATCCGATGACCAGGACAGTGTCTTTTTGGTTGCTGTATCCGGTGTTACCTTTGTTTTTACAACCGTATCTTTATCAATATATGCGACTACATTTGTCTGATCAACGGTAATATCTTTTGCAAGTTCATTAATTGTAAGATTAAACTGTGACTGTTTACCGCTTCCATCAAGAGCCTTGCAGTAAATGATTACTTTACCCTGCTTTAATGCAGTGATCGTTCCATCAGCAGCAATTGCTGCAATGTTCTCATCCGAAGATGACCACTCTACATCCGGATTACTTGCATCTGCAGGCATAACATTTGCTGTTACTTTCATCTTCTCTCCGGAATTCATAACAGTTCCTTCTCTTACAATCTGGATTCCGGTTACTCTCTGTATAACTGTGATCTTGCACTCGGTTGATATACCATCTGCAATCGTACAGGTAATAATGGCTTCTCCCGGTGCTACTGCACTTACAATACCCGTGGTTGTTCCTACGGTTGCTATCTCCGGATTACTGCTGCTGTATTTCGGTTTAAATAAAGATGTATCTTCTGCCTGGATCTTTGCAACAAGTGTTACTCTTCTTTCCTCTGCAGTTGCTCCCTTGATCAGGGTATATTCTGTGTGATTTAAGGTTACACCATTTGCACTTGTATATACTGTGATCTCTGCTCTTGCATATATTCCCTGATTTGCCTTCAGCTTACAGAATATAGTAGCAGTTCCTTCAGAAATTGCTGTTACCTTACCATTCTGGTCAACCTGCGCTACGGTTTCATCACTGGATGACCATACAAGTTCTTTGTTTGTTGCGGTATCCGGTGTTACTGTTGCTGTGAATGTCTTAGATACACCTGTGAACATCGTTGTCTTCTGTTCTGACAGTGTTACACCTTCGCCCATCTGGGAAACATTTACCTTTAACACTGTATCTACACCTGAATCCTTTGAAATACAATGTAAGTATACTGTACCTGCCCCCTTTGCTGTCAACACGCCTGCATTGGTACAAGTTGCAACTTTATAATTTGATGCGCTGTCTTTATCTGCTGTTGTTGTAACCTTATAAGTAACGCCTGAATACTCTTTGTCTGCTACGCCTTCATCTGTATAGCAGGTTGCTGTAAGTGTTTTTGTTTTCAGGTCATCGCCAACCCAGCTTCCTGCTACCAGGTCGATCGTATCACCATCATTATATTCAACATTCTGTTTGTCTTTTAATACAACCTTTGTTACCGGCTTATGACAGCTGATCGTCATATAAGCTCTTGCTTTGTTATTGATATTTACATAAAGGGTTGCTGTTCCTGCGCCAACACAGGTAAGCGTGCCATCATTATCTACCTTGAATACCTTTGGATCACTGGAGCTCCAGGAAATGATATCCTTGGAATATTCGTTCTCCTTCTTATCCTTTGCAACTAATGTTGTGGTATCACCGACACGAAGGCTTAACTCTGCATTTCCGCTATTCACAATGCTGCCATTTGAGGTATACCATACAATTAAGGATAATGGATTATCAACAATTAATTTAAACTTTGCTGTCTGTTTTCCAAGTCCGATATAGTAACTATATTCAACATTCTGTGTCTTTTCATTGGTAACGTCTGTATATAAGGTGTATCCCTGAAGTGTTGCATTCTTGATCAGATTATTCCCATTCTGATCCGTCGTACGGATACATGCATATCCGATCGTATCATCCTTACGGTCTACACCGGAATACTCTGACTGATATCCATCGGCTACCAAATTCGCCATATTAAAGATGTAGTTTGGCTCTGACAGAGAAATATGTCTGCTGTTATTTGTACAGGAGAACTCACCCTCCAACAGTCCAGGACAGGAAGATACATCGATTGCAACCAAAGCATTATTATCCAGCTTCAATGTAGTTAAACCTGTATTATTCTTAACGTCAATTTTCTGTAAACGGTTATCCGAAAGATCCAGCTCTGTCAGTGCTGTGTTTTTGCTCACATCGATATCCATGAGCTGGTTGGAATTCAGATCCAGCTTCTCCAGTAACGGATTCTTCGTAACATCGATCGTGCTTAACAGCATAGCTCCAAGATTCAGATATTTCAGAACCGCATTCTTGCTGACATCCACAGACTGGATACTGTTATTGGACAGGTTCAATGTTTCCAGACTGGATTCTTTGGACACATCGATCGACTTGATCTTATTTCCTGCTACACTCAGTATCTGGAGCGACGTTGCTCCATCCATATTTAATACAGATATGGCATTATCATCTGCGATCAGTGTCTTAAGACCGGTATCACCTGTAATATCCAGCTCATTGATTCCACCTTCTCCACCTGACAGCATGTAGGAACAATCAACATAGGCTAATTTTGTATGATCCACACTGTTGCTTGATATATCTAACGTATGAAGCTTTGTCATATTCTGACAGTGCAGGAATTCCAGATTCGTGTTCTTGCTCAGATCCAGTGCCGACAATACGTTGTAACCAACATTCAGCCGCACAAGTGCCGGCAGCTTTGACAGATCGATCGAAGTCAACTGGTTTCCATATACATTTAATTCTTTCAGAGCTGCATAAGTCGTCTGGAATGTGATATCTGTGATCTGATTATAGGAAAGATTAACAGAAGCAAGCTGTTCTGCTTTCTTTGGTAATGTAAATGTCGTCAACTGGTCGCTCGATGCATTAATAGATTTCAGATTCTCCAGATCCGCTACATCCAGACTTCCAATTGCCTGACCGGAACAGTCCAGATATTCCAGTGACGTAAATACATCCACGCCTGCAAGACTTGATATCTTCTTTGAATATGTACTGATACTTACATTCAGTGATGTTACCGCATCAATTTCTTTTTCTGACAACGTGCCATCTTTATTTGTATCAAAATTCGATGATACATATGACCGAAAGTTCGCGTCGGTAAATGTCGAATTGATATCTACATCTCCCGTTGCAGCGACAGCTACCGGACCAATTCCGGCAAACGACTGGAATACCAGCGCAAACCCTAGTGCCGCTGAGATAAATTTCTTACCTTTTCTCATAGTTTACTCTCCTTCTTTTTACTCATCTGCCTGATTTTGTTCTGTTAAAACATCGTTCCGGGCAGAGTTCACCTAGATAACATCTATTTTAAACGCCCCCGGTTTTTCTGTCAATAAGTATAAAAGAAAACCCAAAAAATTAGAAAATTTGCACATATTTAACAGAAAAAACTGCCATGCAGACATCCTTACTCCGGACATCTGCATAACAGTTTCTTCTATAAATATATTTAGCTGTTCAGGTTTGTATATCCAACCAACATCGAATCTACTGCAACAGCAGCTTCTCTACCTTCATGGATCGCCCATACGACCAGCGACTGGCCTCTGTGCATATCACCTGCAACAAATACCTTTGGCACATTCGTTGCATAGGACTTCGGGCATGCAGTCTTTACATTGGTACGTTCATTTAATTCTACGCCAAAGCTGTCTGCTACATACTTCTGGCTACCAAGAAATCCGGCTGCGATCAGAACAACTTCACAGTCGATCACATACTCACTGTCCGGTACCTCTGTCATATTCATGCGGCCGGTCTTTGGATCCTTCTGCCAGTCAAGTTTTACGCACTTGGCCCCCTTCACATTACCATCCTTATCCTTTAAGAACTCCTTAACGGTCGTCTCATAGATACGAGGATCGTGTCCGTATACTGCAATTGCTTCCTGCTGACCATAATCGGTCTTGCAGACTCTCGGCCACTCCGGCCATGGGTTATTCTCTGCTCTCTGATCCGGAAGCTTCGGCATCATCTCAAGCTGGGTAACACTCTTTGCTCCTTCTCTGACGGCAGTTCCCACACAGTCATTACCGGTATCACCGCCGCCGATAACCAGAACATTTTTACCCTTGCAGTTCACGAACTGCTTATCTGCAAACTTTGAATTTACAAGACTCTTTGTCGTTGTCTTTAAGAAATCGACTGCAAAATAGATTCCCTTCGCATCTCTGCCTGCTGCCTTGATATCTCTTGGATTGGATGCGCCGCAGGCAAGTACAACTGCATCATATTCCTTTAACAGATCTTCTGCCTTTACATACTTCTGATTTGGATTCTTCAGATATCCTGTGATCTGGTCATCCTTTGGATACGGTGACTTTGCTGTGGACTTTCCGGTTGCCACTTCTGTATTTAATATAAAACGGATGCCTCGCTTTTCCATATATGCGATCTTACGGTCGATGACTTCTTTTTCCAGTTTCATATTTGGAATACCATACATCAGAAGTCCGCCCGGTCTGTCACTTCTCTCATATACAGTGACATCATGTCCACGGCTGTTTAACATATCCGCTACAGCAAGTCCGGATGGACCGGAACCGATCACGGCAACTTTTTTGTCAGTTTTTCCTTTTGGAGGCTGATCATTTACCAGACCATTTGCATAGGCATATTCAATGATCGCACGTTCATTTTCTCTTACGGATACCGGATCACCGTTAATATTACAGGTACATGCCTTCTCACAGAGAGCCGGACATACACGGCTGGTAAATTCAGGGAAATTATTGGTCTTGCTCAGTCTGGCATAAGCATGTTCCCAGTTGTCATTATAGATCATATCGTTCCATTCAGGGATCAGATTATTTAACGGACAACCGGATGCCATACCGCCGATCATCATACCTGCTTGACAGAATGGAACACCACAGTCCATACATCTGGCAGCCTGGATCTTCTGTTCTTCAAGACTTAATGGTATATGGAATTCATTGAAATTCTTAATTCTTTCTTCCGGAGCGATCTCTATACTGGTTTCTCTTTCATATTCTAAAAATCCCGTTGGCTTTCCCATATCTATTTACCTCCATTTTTAATCTTGTAGAATGCTTCGATCGTTGCCTGTTCACTGGTCAAACCCTTTTCTTCCATCGCAACAATGGTGTTCATCATCTTCTCATAATCCTTTGGAATGATCTTCTTGAATTTTGGAAGATACTCATTAAACTTATCCAGGATTCGTTTTCCAATCTCTGAATTTGTATAATTTACATGATCCATGATCATCTGCTTCAGTTCACCGATCTCATATTTGTCGGATACTGCTTCCACATGGATCATTTCCTTATTCAGTCGCTTATACAGGTCATTCTCCATATCAAGAACATATGCGATACCACCACTCATGCCGGCTGCAAAGTTCTTTCCGGTGCGTCCAAGGACTACCACCTTACCACCTGTCATATATTCACAACCATGATCGCCGACACCTTCAACAACTGCGGTTGCTCCGGAGTTACGAACTGCAAATCGCTCACCGGCAACGCCGTTGATATATGCCTTGCCACTGGTTGCTCCGTAAAGTGCTACATTACCGATAATGATATTGTCTTCATGGATAAATTTTGCGGAACGTGGCGGATATACGATCAGCTTACCACCGGAAAGTCCTTTTCCGAAGTAGTCATTGCTGTCTCCGACAAGCTCTAAGGTAAGTCCCTTTGGTACAAATGCACCAAAGCTCTGTCCACCTGCACCATTACATTTTACAAGGTAAGAATCATCCTCCAAGGTATCTCCATAGCGCTTTGTGATCTCTGATCCGAAGATCGTACCAACGGAACGATCGGTATTCACAACATCGATCTCGATACTCTTCTTCTGTCCCTTTTCAAGAGCAGGTCCGAGTTTCTTTAACAGAACACGCATATCGATCGTCTTTTCGAGCTGGAAGTCATATGGATGCTTCTCGTTATATTTGATCTTATTCTGAGGTGCGTCAATATATGGATTATTGATGATCAGTGACAGATCAACATTTCTGTCCTCTGCTCCCTTTCCTGCATATAACAAATCGGAACGTCCTACCAGTTCATCCACCGTTCTGACACCAAGCTTCGACATATATTCACGAAGCTCCTCTGCAATAAATTTCATAAAATTGATGACATATTCCGGTTTGCCTTTGAATCTCTTACGAAGCTCCGGATTCTGTGTAGCGATACCAACCGGACAGGTATCCAGATTACATACCCGCATCATAACGCATCCCATAGTTACAAGTGGTGCTGTCGCAAAACCAAATTCTTCTGCTCCAAGTAAAGTAGCAATTGCAAGATCTCTACCTGTCATGAGTTTACCATCTGTTTCAATAACAACACGGCTTCTTAAATCATTCATGATCAATGTTTGATGAGCTTCTGCTAAACCTAATTCCCATGGAAGACCTGCATTATAAACTGAGTTTTTAGGAGCAGCCCCTGTTCCTCCATCATATCCTGAAATAAGGATAACACCTGCACCTGCTTTAGCAACACCGGCAGCAACTGTTCCAACACCAGCTTCTGATACAAGTTTAACTGAAATACGTGCTTCTTTATTAGCGTTCTTTAAGTCATAAATCAATTGTGCTAGGTCTTCAATTGAATAAATATCATGATGTGGTGGTGGTGAAATTAAGCTAACCCCTGGTGTAGAGTGTCTTGTTTTAGCAATCCATGGATAAACTTTACCACCTGGTAAGTGGCCACCTTCTCCTGGTTTTGCTCCTTGTGCCATTTTAATTTGAATTTCATTGGCACTACATAAGTATTCACTTGTTACTCCAAAACGTCCTGAGGCAACTTGTTTAATAGCTGAACATTTACTATCACCATTAGGAAGTGTTTCAAATCTTTCTGGATCTTCTCCACCTTCACCACTGTTAGACTTACCATGTAATCTATTCATTGCAATCGCCATTGTTTCATGTGCTTCTTTTGAAATTGATCCATAAGACATCGCACCTGTTTTAAATCTTCTAACAATTGATTCCACAGGTTCAACTTCTTCAATTGGAATTGATTTTGTCTTTTTAAATTGCATTAAACCTCTTAAGTTTAAATGTGCTCCTTCTTCATCAATCATTTTTGAATATTCTTTAAATAATTGATAGTCACCTAAACGTGTTGCTTGTTGTAATTTATGAATCGTTGCTGGATTATATAAATGTTCTTCTTTTCCTGATCTTTCTTTATGATCTCCAGCACTATCTAGAGTAACATCAACATCTAATCCTA
>ENA-OPFG01000873-OPFG01000873.1-human-gut-metagenome-genome-assembly--contig:-NODE-873-length-17683-cov-3.263331_pt1 | contig 17683 bp, 19 predicted proteins | sample MGYA00241304_ERZ501542 | MGnify/ENA primary metagenome ERZ501542 (study PRJEB25962, sample SAMEA2042427) | human gut metagenome | biome: human gut; feature: human-associated habitat; material: faeces...
GTAAACTGATGCAGGATTTATATTGTACAGAGCCAAAGAATCTGCATTATCATGAATTTGCCGAGCGCATGGAGTTTTTGAAATACAGCAAGGAGGGCGAAGAAAAAATGACTGATGTAATTGAAGAATATGCTGCAAGAAAGGCCGAAGCATTAGCGAAAGAAGCAGTGAAAGAAGCAGCGAAAAAAGCAGCGAAAAAAGCTGAAGAAAAAGAGCAGGCAAACAGAATCGAGCTTGCAAAAGGCTTACTGTCTGACGGTATGAGTATCGAATTCACTGTCCGCCATTCCAAGCTTTCGGAAGCAGAGGTTCGCGAATTGGCTTCCAAGCTGACCGCGTAAGCTAAAAGGGTATTACCGCAAAAACAAAAATATAGTAAGTACAGGCACCTGTTTATCAGCAAAATGATAGGCAGGTGCTTTTTTATGTGCATTTTTGCTATTTAACATGCTCTTAACATCAGCATAATACTTCCTTAACAATGATATATTATACTAGCATCATAAACCACGAACCCTACTGATGAGGCGCAGACCTTATCGGAAATAAATTTTTTGACGATGGTTGAAGGAGGAAATATATTATGAAATTGAAAAAAGTCGCATGTTTAGGTCTGGCAGCTATGGTAGCACTCGGTGCTCTGGGCTGCGGCAGTGATAACAAGGCTGCAGATAACAAAGCAGGCAGCAAGGTTACCGGCAGTGTAACCGGCAGCGGTTCTTCCGCACTTCTGCCGCTGGCAAAGGATGCAGCAAGCAAATTCAAAGCTATTAACCCGGATGTTTCCATCACCCTTAACGGCGGCGGCAGCGGCACCGGTCTGAAACAGGTTGCAGACGGCAGCGTTAACATCGGTAACTCTGACGTACCGGCAGAAAGCAAGCTGAAACCCGAAGTTGCTAAAGGACTTGTAGACCACAAGGTTTGCGTAGTTACCATGGCTCCGGTTATCAACAAAGACCTGGCAGCTAAAGTAAAAAGCCTGACCAAGGCTCAGCTGACTGACATCTTCACTGCTAAGGTAACTAACTGGAAACAGGTTGGCGGTCCGGATGAACCTATCGTTCTGATTACCCGTCCTGCTACCAGCGGTACCCGCGCTCTCTTCCAGGAGTTCGCTCTGGGCGGTGCTAAAGAAGCAACCAACAAATCTCTGGAAACTGATGATTCCGGCACTCTGCTGCAAAGCGTAAAGGATAACAAAGGCGCTATCGGTTATGTTGCTCTGTCCTACCTCGTAAATAACAAGGACGTTGCAACAGTTGCTATCGACGGCGCAGAGCCTACTTTGGATAACACCTACAGCGGTAAATATCCTGTATGGGGTTATGAGCACATGTATACTAAAGGCGAAGCTACTGGCGCTGTAAAAGCGTTCCTGGACTTCATCCTTTCTGCTGATTATGGCAAGGAAATTGAAAAACAGGGTTATGGTGTTACTGCTAAGATGCAAGTTAAACGTTAATAGTAGCGGCATCGCATAGTACATCATCTGCTTCATTGCGGCTCCTAGGAGTACCATTTAGTACGCCGTCGTCGCCGCTCTTCGCATCTGACGCACTCTGCTTCGCCTTTGTGTATTAGAGTATTAGAATAGAGGTCTTATATAGCCTTTTGATGATTGAAGCAGACGCACTAAGTTTCATTTTTAGGGCTTAGCATAGGAGTCTTATGCTTCGCTTAAATTCTAATCTAAAAACAATCTTATAGCTTGAGGAGTTATCTTAAATGCAACAGGTAAATACCAGTGCCTATCGGCAAGATACCCTGTGGCGTTATATCATCAGTGGCTGTGGTCTGGCGCTTATTGTTTTGACCATAGCTATTGGTGCTTTTTTATGCTACAAGGGCTTAGGCACATTCACTACATATAATCACAGCATCAGCGAGTTTCTTTTTTCGGCAGATTGGGCGCCAAGTGACAGTGCTGAGGGCGGCGGCAGTGTTGGCGCAGCCATCTTTATCTTCGGTTCTGTTATTACCTGCGCGTTGGCGCTGGCGATTGCTACACCGTTCAGCTTGGCAACCGCAATTTTTATGACGGAGATTTCGCCGGAGCTGGGCAAGCGCTTTGTCCAACCGGCTGTGGAAATTTTTGTCGGCATTCCTTCCGTAGTTTACGGCTGGATCGGCCTGACAATTTTGGTACCGCTGATTAAAAACATTTTTAACCTGCGCTTCGGCTTTTCCGTATTAGCGGCAGGTATTGTGTTGGCGGTGATGATTTTCCCGACTATCACCAGTCTGGCTGCAGATGCGTTGCGCAGCATCCCTAAAAGCTACCGCGCTGCTTCCTATGGTTTGGGCGCAACCCGTTGGCAGACTATTGCTAAGGTGGTAGTGCCTGCGGCAGTCACCGGCCTGATGACGGCAGTTATCCTGGGCCTGGCGCGTGCCTTCGGCGAAGCGCTGGCTGTAGCGATGGTTATCGGCAAGATGCGTGCCTTTCCGAGCTCGCTGCTTGCTCCGACCAACAATCTGACGGCGGCGATTGCGGCGGATATGGGCGGTGCAATGGAGGGCAGTGAATACAACATCGCCCTGTGGACAATGGCATTGCTGCTGTTTGTTATCTCCCTGGCCTGCATCTTTGCCATCCACTTTTTAACTGCTAAAGGAGGGAAGCAGGCATGAATGACAGTATAGCGCGTGCAAAGTTTGTTGATAAGCTGATGACAGCTGTGTTTTATTGCGTAGCAGGCTTCTTTATCCTGCTGCTCGTGGCCTTTGCCCTGTATGTTATCATTAACGGTTTCAAGGATTTCAGCTGGAGCCTGATTTCCTTTGAGGGCAGCGGCATCGGTAATTTGTTCTTCAACACTATTTATCTGGTTTTCCTGTCGCTGCTGGTGAGCGTGCCCTTGGGTGTCGCTGCCGGCATCTGCATGGCGGAATATGCTAAGCAGGGCAAGTTCACCAAGTTCCTGCGCATGTGTATCGAAACGATGTCTTCACTGCCGTCCATTGTTGTTGGTCTGTTCGGTTACCTGGTATTTATCGTGATGACCGGCTCGCAGTGGAACCTGTTCAGCGGTGCGCTGGCAGTTTCTATCCTCAGCATTCCTCTGATTATGACGGTAACGGAGGATGCCTTCAAATCGCTGCCGCAGGGCTATAAGCGCGGCAGCCTGGCCATGGGCGCAACTCTGTGGCAGACAATTTACAAGGTGCTGCTACCTGCGTGTCTGCCGCGTATTATGACAGGCGTTATCCTGGCTGCAGGCCGTGGCTTCGGTGAAGCGGCAGCTCTCTTGTATACCGCAGGCATGAGCACCGATATCAACTGGAACAGCTGGAACCTGCTGTCGCCGACCTGCCTGCTGAACCCCTTCCGTCCGGGTGAAACGCTGGCGCTGCATATCTGGGCATCGCGCACCGAGGCGCTGGCAGCCAATGCGGCGCAGATGGCCAACCTTTCTTCAGCAATCTTAATGCTGCTGGTGCTGTCCTTTAGTCTGGGCGCACGTTACCTGAGTACTTATTTAGACACAAAAACCGGAGGTAGCAGAAAATGACGAATGATAAAGCTACAACTAAATTATTAGTGCAGAACCTGGATTTGTATTATGGCAAATTCCAAGCGTTGAAAAAAATAAATCTTGATATCAAGGAAAAGGAGATTACCGCGCTTATCGGCCCTTCCGGCTGCGGTAAATCCACCTTTTTAAAGACACTGAACAGAATGAACGATCTGGAGGAGGGTGTGCGTATTGAAGGCAGCATCGCGCTGGATGGCAAGGATATTTTTGCGGAGATTGACCCCATCAGCCTGCGTCACCGTGTAGGCATGGTCTTTCAGCAGCCTAACCCCTTCCCGAAAAGCATTTATGACAACGTTGCTTACGGTCCGCGTATCCATGGCGTGACGAAAAAGAGCGAGCTGGACGAGATTGTAGAACGCAGTCTGCGTCAGGCTGCCATCTGGGACGAGCTGAAGGATAGACTGAATAAGAGTGCGCTGGGCCTTAGCGGTGGCCAGCAGCAGCGCCTATGCATTGCACGTACCCTGGCTGTGCAGCCGGAGGTTATCCTCATGGACGAGCCTACCAGTGCGCTGGACCCGATTTCTACGATGAAGATTGAGGATTTGGCGTTGGAGCTGAAGAAGGATTACACCATCGTTATTGTTACGCATAATATGCAGCAGGCTGCGCGTATTTCCGACAAAACAGCCTTCTTCCTTTTGGGCGAGCTGATTGAGTTCAACGAAACGAAGCAGCTGTTTGCTAATCCGTCTAATCCTAAGACAGAAGAGTATATTACCGGCAGATTCGGTTAATGTAAGGAGAGGCGCGTAAATGCGACACGGAAAGGCTCTCCTAGGGGACAAAGTAAGGTATACTGTCGAAATGCTAATAAGTGCAGTCCCCTCTCAGTCGCCCTGTGGGCGCCAGCTCCCCCCAAGGGGAGCCTCTCATGTATCGCTGCTTACTTTGAATTTAAATTTGTTGAGAAAGGAACAATACAATGACACGTAACAAATTCAACGAGGAGCTGAAGCAGCTGCTCAACAGTGTGCGCGTGATGGGCGTAAATCTGGAGGATACCCTGGACAAGGTTATCGTCAATCTGGAGCAGAAGGATGCAGCTTTAGCGCAGCAGATTATCAGCGATGATGATAATTTTGACAACAGCGAAGTAAATATCGAAAAGCAATGCCTGGAGCTGGTGCTGACACAAACTCCGGTAGCAACTGACTGGCGTGAGATTGCCAGCTGCCTGAAGCTGGTGGGCGATATGGAGCGCATTGCCGATCATTGCAGTGATATCAGCCAATATACCTTGAAGCTGATTGAAAAGGATCCTGTGCCGCTGCCGGATAATTTTATGGCTATGCTGCAGGTTATGCGCCAGATGGTGTACGACAGCATCAGCGCCATCAGCGAAAATGATCTGGAGCTGGCCAATAAGGTTATTGCTACCGATGATGAGGTAGATAATTACTTTGCCGAAATGCGTCAGCATCTGACTACTGTAATGCAGCAAAAACCGCAATACGTACCCCAATATGTTGACTATCTGATGATTGCCAAATATGTGGAGCGCATTGCCGACCATTCCACGAATATCGCCCAATGGGTAATGTTTGTGGTAAAGAACGAACTGAAAAACTGAGCTTTGCATGCCAATCACGGCCTCCGCAGCAATGCGGGGGTTTTTGCTTTTTTTCAGTAGTTGTCATAGCATTGGCAGCAGGCATCACTTTGCAGACTTGTTTTCTATATTCGTTGATTTGTGTTATAATAAAGTATTAGAGTATTTACGTTCCGGACAGCTTCGGAAAATATTACAGGCTGTGGCTGTCACGATTCAGAAACTAAGATTTTAGAGCAAATTCAGGAGGGACGCAATGCATATTGACAGACGATTAGAAACTATTGCCAACTTGGTGCCGCAGGGCTGCGTGCTGGCAGACATCGGTACGGACCATGCTTATTTACCCGTGTGGCTGTTGGAAAAGCAAAGAATTGCGCGGGCGATTGCCGGTGATATCGCCGCAGGTCCTTGCCAGGCGGCGCGTACTACCGTGGCGCAGTTTGGGCAGCATGAGCATGTAGAGGTGCGTCAGGGCAGCGGCCTGAAGGTATTAAGCCCCGGCGAAGCAGACTGTATTGCTATTGCAGGCATGGGCGCTTCTACCATCATCAGCATTTTGGAGGATGACACGGAGGTAGCGCAGAGCGCAAAGCTTTTGGTGCTCCAGCCGATGGCTGGTGCCGCATCTCTGCGTGCGTGGCTGTGCAGCCACGGCTGGCAGCTGGCTGCCGAAGAGCTGGTGGATGACGCCCCGCATTTTTATGAGATTATTGCCGCTAAGCGCGGCTCTGCGCCTGTTTACAGTGCGGCAGAGTGCGCTGTAGGCCCGCTGCTGCTCGCACAGGAGCATCCGCTGCTGGGTAAACAGCTGGAACGCCAGCTTGCTACTTGCAGACAGCTGTTGGAGAATATGGGACGCAGCGAGCGCGCACGCGCGAGCGAAAAGTATAAGGAAATCGAAGCGTTGAAGGCAGAACTGGAGGTGCTGCAAAATGGCAAGCGTAGTGACAGTAAATAATATCATCAACCTGCTGGACGAAATGGCACCGCCGGAACTGGCAGAGTCCTGGGACAACGTAGGTCTGATGCTGGGCAGGCGCAATAAGCCTGTACGCAGGCTGCTTTTGGCGCTGGATATGACACAGGAAACTGTGACGCAGGCCTTGGCGAAAAAGGCTGATATGCTGATTACGCATCATCCGGCAATTTTTCACAAGCTGGGCAATGTGACGGACGCCGACTGGCAGCAGGAGCTTTTACTGCAGCTGGCAGAAAACGGTGTTGCTGTTTACAGCGCGCACACTAATCTTGACTGCGTTGCTAACGGTGTCAACAGCGTGCTTGCCAAAAGACTGCGCTTGCAGGATGCGGATATGCTGGATACTGTCAGCGGACTCGGACGCATAGGTGAACTGGAGCAGCCGAGCAAGCTGCATGATTTTGCAGTCTTCGTCAAAAAGGCTTTGCAGGCTGATTATCTTACCGTAGGCGATGCAGGACGCAAGGTTAAGCGTGTGGCTGTCTGTGGCGGTGCCGGTGCCGATTTGATTGGGCTGGCTTTGGCGCAGGGTGCCGATACGCTGGTAACAGGAGATGTGAAGTACCATGAGGCACAGCAGGCTGTTTTCAGCGGTCTGAACATTATTGATGCAGGCCATCAGCCGACAGAGCTGCCGGTGCTTGATGACCTGGCCGACAGATTATCGCTGCGCTTTACGGAAAAGCATTGGGATGTGGCAATTCAGGTAGCACGCGAAACACTGCTGCTGAAGCATATATAGAAAACAGGTGATAGAAGAATGATTAAAGATTTTAAAGCCGGCATCAAGGTGTGCCAGGCAGTTTTGGTAAGGGTACAGAAGGTGGGCAATTCCTCTAACGGCGGTGTTTTTGCCCGCGGTATGCTGGAGGATAACAGCGGACGCATTGCTTTTATCTGCTTTGATGCAATGCTTGTAGACAAGCTGCGTGAGCTGGAGGGCCCTACTGCCTTTATGATTGGCGGTAACGTTGACATCAACAAATTCAACAATGATATGACGCTGCAGGTTATAATCCAGCGTCTGGAAAACCTGCTGCCGCAGGATGATATCAGCAATCTGCTGCCGCATGGTGATTTTGATGTAGAGGCTTATAAAACTAAGCTGGCCAATTATATCAAGGCAGTACGCACTCCGGGACTGCGTATGCTGCTGGAAACTATTTTCAGCGGTGCAACATATGAGCGCTTTGTGACTAATCCTGCCGGTATGCGCATGCATCATGCATATCTTGGCGGTCTGCTGCAGCATTCTGTAGATGTTACCGGTCTGGCAGTGGCCTTGGCCGAGCAGATTGAAGGCGTGGATAAGGATCTTGTTATTGCCGGCGCTCTGCTGCACGACATCGGCAAAATCCGCGAAATTTCTGCGGAAATCGGCTTCCCTTATACCAGTGAAGGACGTTTGCTCGGACACATTACCATGAGCTGCATGATGGTGCAGGAGGCAGCTGCCAAGCTGCGTTTGCCGTCCTCTCGTCTGGAGCAGCTGCAGCACATTCTGCTGTCGCACCATGGCGATAACGAAAAGGGTTCTCCGGTAGCCTGCTCTACGCGTGAGGCCTTTGTTGTGCATTACGCCGACGAAATTAACGCCGTAATGAACCAGTTTGACGTGCATGACGGCAAGAGTGCCTGGGAGTTCAACCGTATGCTGGGACGTAATATTCTGGTAGACAAGCTGTGAACAGCAGAATAATCCGCGAGACCGTGCTGAGCTTGCACGGTCTAAAGATAAAGCTTCGGTTTAAACTGGTCAAAAATATTACGCTGCGCATAAAAGAGGATGGCAGCATTTTTCTCACTGCTCCCATAGGAATGAGCGTAAGCGAGGTGCAGCGATTCTTAGAGAGCAGGGAGCAATGGCTGTGCCAAAAGCTGCAGATGGTACTGCAGGAACAGTCGCAGCAAAAGCAGGAGCCGAAGTACAGCATGGGCGAGCTTCCCTTTGACGGGCAGCATGTGTGGCTGTGGGGCAGGCGTTTGCCGGCGCACTTTTTGCTTAGCAGCAAAAAGCATGGTACCTATGAGGTGCAGGCTGATGCTGTTAACTTTTATTACCGCAGTGAGCTGAATAATGAAGCTAAATGCGCCTTTGTAGAATTCTTCTATAAGCAGGAGTTAGCTGGCAGAGGAGAGCAGCTGCTGCAGGTATGGGAAAAGAAAATGGGCGTGCGTCATACAGGGCTTAAGGTGCATCGTATGAAAACGCGCTGGGGCTCCTGCAACGTGCGCACAGGCAGCATTAATCTGAATACGCTGCTGGCCTGCTGGCCGCAGGAGTGTCTGGAATATATTGTGGTGCACGAACTGGCGCATTTGCACGAGGCCAATCATTCACCGCGCTTCCATGCGATTGTCGAACGCTATCTGCCAGAGTGGCGTGAGCGCAAAAAAATGCTGGCAGCCTTTAAGCCGCTTTAATATCTGTCTTAAAACAAAAATTATAAGCATTTTCTGTGACAAATAATGCATTCGCGTTTACGTTTATGATAAAAGCAGTATATATATGTAAATCTTTTGTGAAAGCATACTAAGAAAGCAAGTATTTGTGCTATAATTATAGTAACATCTTGTAGGACTCTGCCGTTTGCTCTGATAAATAAACGGTACGAGTCAGCTTAAAGGCAGGAGTGATGATTATGGCAAAACAGAAAATATTAATTGCTGATGATGAAGCGCAGATTCGCGAAATCTTGCGCATATATTTTGAGAAGGAAGGCTTTGAGGTTATTGAAGCCGAAGACGGTGCTGCCGCAATTTTGAAGGTGCAGTCTGAAAAACCGGATATTCTGCTGCTGGATATTATGATGCCAGTTCTCGACGGTATTGAGGTTTGCAAGCAGGTACGCAAGATGTCGGACCTGCCCATTATCATGGTTACGGCCAAGGATGATGATGATGACCGTATTGCCGGTCTGGAAATCGGCGCTGATGACTATATCACCAAGCCGTTCAATTCGCGTGAGGTGGTAGCTCGCGTGAAGGCTGTGCTGCGCCGTGCAGGTACGCAGGAGAAGAAGGGCGAGGTTTCGCGCATCACCTATCCCGGTCTGATTATTGATATGGATCAGTATCAGGTAACCGCATTCGGCAACAAAATGACCTTTACGACTAAGGAAATGGAGCTGTTGTGGTGTCTGGCATCGAATCCGGGCAAGGCCTTCAGCCGCAACCAGCTGTTGGAAACAATTTGGGGCTACTCCTATTACGGTGATACCCGTACTGTTGATACGCACATCAAACGCATTAGACAGAAATTGAACATTCCGCCTGATTCCAAATGGGATATTACAACTATCTGGGGTGTAGGCTATAAATTCGAGCTAAAGGACGAATAACCTATGAAAAAATCCCTAAGCACACGCCTGATGTATAGTTTTATGACTATCATAATTATCGTCGTTGTGGGGATTACAGCAGGCATATCCTACCTGATTGCCGACTACTTTTTCCAGATTAAGGAGCAGGAGCTGGCCGAAAAGGGAAATGAGATGGGGGAAACCGTTGAAGCCTTCATCCGCTTGCAGGACAGGGATATGCTTTATCGTTATATTTTAGCTGTAGATAAGCTGGTTGGCGCACGCATCTGGCTGTTTGATGATAATTACGAGCTTTTGGCGGCCTCTAATTACGAAAATGTACAAGAGACCGGAGAAAATGCTTCAATGAAGGATTTTCTTAAGTATGGTGCTCCTTCGCAACAGGTATTGCAGGAAAGCGTCAGAAAACTGGATCAGGATATGAAGAGCAGTAATTTATCGTATCGCATTAAAGTGATACTGAATGATGTTTATGCCGGGAAGTCCTTCAAATCGCAGATTTATCATCCGTATTACAAGGAGCAGGTAATTCTGGTCGGCGTTCCTTATACCTTCGGTAAAGGACACACAGGCGCTATTTTGCTGATAGAACCCTTGAGCGGTTTCGAAAAATTCTTGCGAAATGTTTATATTTATATTATGATTGTAGGTATCATTGCCATTATTTTCAGTCTGTTCTTAGTCAAACGTCTGTCAGGTATGATTATCCGGCCGGTGCTGGATATGAAGGACAATGCGCAGGCGATGGCGGCGGGAGATTATTCCCACAGGCTGCAGGTGCATGGCGATGATGAAATTGCCGAGTTGGGAAATGCACTTAATTCTTTAGGCAAGGATTTGGGTGATTACATTGCCAAGATGGAGCGGACGGAAAAAATCCGCCGCGATTTTGTGGCCAATGTATCGCATGAGCTGCGTACGCCGATTACGATTATCCGTGGCTACAATGAGGCAATCTGTGACGGTATGGTAACGGATACTGATCTGATTCAGCGTTACCGTGGCCTGATAAATGAAGAAACAGTCCGTCTGGAGCGTATGGTACGCGAGCTGCTGGATATCAGCAGACTGGAGTCCAGCGACCCGCTGACTGTGAGCAACTTGGATGAGCTGCCGCTGGCCGGTATCATCCGTAATGTCGCCGAAAAATTATCGGTGCGCTGTGTGAAGAATAATGTTACTATTAATGTTCATGCCGACGATAATATCAAAATTTTGGGCGACGGAGACCAAATGGTACAGTTAATTATGATTTTGTGCGATAATGCCTTGAAATATTCGCCGGAAAATGGTACTGTATCAATAGGTGCGAATAAGCTCGATGATGGCAGTGTGCTTGTAACGGTTTCTGACCAGGGCAAGGGTATTCCCGAAGAGGATATTCCTTTTATCTGGGAGCGCTTTTACAAGGTTGAAAAATCGCATTGCCGCAGTGTTCCGGGAACCGGCCTGGGGCTTGCTATTGCCAAAGAAATTATTCGTGTCCACGGCGCCAGTGCCGAGGTAATCAGCAAATGTGGTTCTGGTACCACATTTGAAATAAAATTTCCAAAGGATAAGGTAGTATGATTTTAAAGTATGTTTGCCCCGATTACAGAGTAAAAAGTTTATTTGACATTTCCGCAAAATGGCTGAAGCGCAATGGCTACACCAAAATTGTTGTTGATATTGACAATACCCTGCTGCCGCGCGACAAGAACCTGGTAGGCCCTCGTGCTATGACCTGGATTCGTCAGCTGCATCAGATGGGTATCAATGTTGCATTGATTTCCAATAACGGCGGTGACCGCATTAAGGGTATCACTCGTCAGACCGGTCTTGGCACCATTATGCGTGCCGCTAAGCCTTTGCCGATGGCTTATAAGCAGATTACTAAAGCTATGGGCGGCGGTAAAATTCTTTTTGTCGGCGACCAGCTGTTGACCGACGTTTTAGGCGCTAAGGTTGCCGGTCATCCTGTAGTTTTTGTTGAGTCCTTAGGCGGCAAGGAGCATTTCATTACCCGCTGCACCCGCAAGCTGGAGAAATTCTTCCTTGGTCGCCTGCATAGCAATAATATGATGCCTAAGGAGCGCGTATTATGAAAATAGCTTTGCTGCAGCTGGAAGTTCTGGAAAAGAATAAGGCGGCTAATGTAGCCCATGGTCTGCAGCTGGCAGCGGAGGCTGCCAAGGAGCATGATTTGCTGGTGCTGCCAGAGGTGTGGACAACAGGCTACAGCCTGGGACACCTGGAGCAGGAGGCCGAAACGCCGGCTTCGTCTGTACTGGCGCAGCTTGCCGAGATTGCACGCAATGAGCAGTGCGCTGTTCTTGCAGGCTCGGTTCCTATGCGTCATGCCGATGGCAAAATTTACAATACCTCTGCGGCTATTAATAAAAACGGTGAAATCGTCAATCTTTATGATAAGGTGCATCTTTTTGGCCTTTTCAATGAAGAGAATTTCTTTGCTCCCGGCAATAATTTTCAAGCCTTTACATTAGATGGTCTGTGCTGCGGCTCGACTATCTGTTACGATTTGCGTTTCCCTGAGCTTTTCCGTCATCTGGCCCTGCAGGGAGCACAGCTCATTTTCTGCCCGGCCGAATGGCCTGAAGCAAGGGGAGATATCTGGCGCTTGTTGGCGCAGGCACGTGCTGCCGAAAACCACACCTTTGTGGTAGCGGTAAATTGTGCGGGCAGCTTTAAGGGTGCGCCGTTTTACGGTCATTCGATGGTTGTTGCGCCCAGCGGCAGGATTCTTGCCGAAGCAGGTATGCAGGAGGAGGTTGTTTCCTGCGAAATCGATTTGGCAGATGTTGCGAAAGTACGCAGCAGGCTTAATGCTTTAGCTGATGTACGCAAGGAGCTGATTCAATAGTGAATTACCGAAATTTGCTGGCCGGCCTGGCGGCCGGTCTGCTTTTCTATGCCCAGACAGGAGCGGAGCTTGCTCTGGCTGCCGTGCCTAAGGATGCGCCGAAGGATATCAAGTATATTCTTGGCTTTTACTATGGCAACGGCGAAAATATTCTTATCCGTGAGAATAACGGCCGTCTGGAGCTGTTGTACCGCACTGCATTGGAGGATAAATCCTTTGCTGCGGCAAATCTTTATCCGCTCAGCAAGGTGCATTTTGATTCCTACACTTTGCAGGAATCAGGGCCGATGAGCAATACCGAAGCAGGTGTACGTTTTGAGCGTGATCCTGATGGCTATGGTATTTCCTGCCGCGTCGGCGGTAATACCTACAGCCGTTATTTTTTAGGTACGACTGCGGGCGAGAGGGCGAAGCCATTCCGTCTGGAGGAGCGCAGTGCCGAGGATTGGGCCAAGCTGCGTGCGGAGGCTGCTAAAGCAGTGGTTCCTGCTGCTTTGGCAGCAGGTGAGCAGGCACAGCTGGTGGACGCTGCAACTGTTGCCGGTGTGAAGGTTAATTCTGTCTACGCAGGCAGTGACAACCTTTTCGGTGCGCCGCTTTATACTACGCCCAAGCTCTTTGTTTCTAAAGAGGCAGCTGTTGCCTTAGGCAAGGTGCAGCAGCGTCTGGCACCTTACGGTTACGGCCTGGTGCTGTGGGATGCCTACCGCCCCTGGTCGGTGAGCAAGCTGGCTAATCTGGCTTTGCCTGACGATAAGAAGGATATGCTGGAGGACCCGGAAACTAAGGGCAGCACGCATAACACAGGTAATGCTGTGGATGTGGGCCTGTACAGTCTGGAGAGCGGCGAGGAGCTGGATATGGGCTGCGGCTTTGATGAGCCGTCGCTGCGCCAGTACGCCAGCTATGCCGGCGGTACGTCGCGCGAGCGCTATCTGCGCAGCCTGCTGCGCGAGGAGATGGAGCTGCAGGGATTCAAGGGGATTGAGATGGAGTGGTGGCATTTTGAGTTTGGCGACTGCTCTAAGTCCGCCCATTTGAATGTAGGTATGTGAGTGAATGAGTAATAGCGTCGCAAGCGGTATACCGTTCCGCTCAGAGAAATTTTCCGTCAATCGCTTGATGAGATAAGTTTTCCTGAGAGGTTTGCAGAAGCGAGTTGACGGACGCAAATTTCGTGTGGAAGCAAGACGAAATACCGCAAAACTCGCGCTAAGCTAACAGATTCTTCTGTATGAGTTAAGCGTAGCGCTCAAACAGTTGCGGCATTTCTGTGCTTCCAGACACTCATTCGCTAAAATTGCTATTCGCTGCACGGCATACCGCTTGCTTGCGTTGGCGTGATATCTGCAAGCTTTAACAGTATAACCCGCGTATGTGTTTTGTTCTTTTTTCTATATTTGGTTTTCTTACGTTAGTGTAAAAATATATCATTAGTGAGGTGTTTAATTATGAACGTATATGATAACGCAAACGAATTGGCTAAAGCTATGCGCGAAAGCCATGAGTACAAAAAACTGAAGGAAGCAGCTGTTGTTCTGGAGAAGGATCCGGATGCTAAAAAAATGGTTAACGAGTATCTGATGGTTGCTCAGGAGGTTGAGTTTGCTAAGCATCAGGGCAAAACTCCCGACCAGGCTTCTGTTGACAAAATGCAGAAGCTGCAGGGTATTTTGAATCTGAATGCAGATGCAGTTCAATATTTGAACGCTCTGATTCGTTTCCAGATGATGCTGATGGACGTTACTAATACTATTCAGGACGTTGTCAAAGAGGCAATGGGAGAGAAATAATGACGTTGCAGGAGATTTTCGCAGGCTGTACTGCCAAGCCTTTGCTGGCAGAGGAGCCGATGGCGAAGCATACATCCTTCCGTATCGGTGGTCCTGCAGATCTGATGGCTATGCCGCAGAGCGAGCAGGAGCTGCAGCAGCTGCTGCAGCGTGCCGGTGAGGCGAAAGTGCCGGTTACGCTGATTGGCAACGGCTCTAATCTGCTGGTGCGCGATAAGGGCATCCGTGGCCTGGTTATCAAGCTTGGCAATATGCTGAATGATGTTGCTGTTGACGGCTGCACGTTGACCTTTGGCAGCGGTGTTTCATTGGCTGCTGCTTCCCGTAAGGCGGCAGAGCTGGGCCTGAGTGGCATGGAATTTGCTGTAGGCATTCCCGGCAGCATCGGTGGCGCTGTTTACATGAACGCCGGTGCTTATGACGGTGAAATGGCTAAGGTTGTTACCGGTGTGCGTGTGATGGAGCTTGACGGCACAATCAGCGAGCTGCCGGCTGCAGCTCTTGATTTCGGTTATCGCCATACAGCGCTGCAGGGCAGCGGTAAAATTGTTACTGCGGTGACTGTGCGCCTGACTGCAGGTGATAAGCAGGCTATTGCCGATAAAATGGCAGATTTCAGTAATCGCCGCATCACTAAGCAGCCTTTGGAGCTGCCGAGCGCAGGCAGTATGTTCAAGCGTCCGCCCGGATATTTTGCCGGTACGCTTATCGACCAGACAGGTCTTAAGGGCTACACTGTCGGCGGTGCGCAGGTTTCCAAAAAGCATGCCGGTTTTGTGGTGAACATTGGCGGAGCTACGGCGGCAGATGTGCTGCAGCTTATCTGCGATGTGCAGGACAAGGTTTTTGCGGCGCATGGTGTGCATCTTGAGCCGGAAGTGTTGGTGCTCGGCGAAGAATAGCTTGTGGGAGAGCGCCCATAAGACGCCATCTGCGTCGTCAGGGCTCCTAGGAGTATAAGGATATACGCCGTCGTCGCCCTTCCTCGCATCCGGCATCTTCTTGACGCTCTCTGAGTGAGTGTTTATGAAATGTCACCGCGTGGTCAGGGCTCCTGGGAGCACACTAATTTTTTACAGGAGAAGAGAATTTTGGAGCAGCAGCTTTTAACAGAGCAGGAAATTCATGAGCTTGGCTTGCAGGCTCTCGTTCCCTGGCTGGAAAGTCATAATTTTAAAATTGATTATATGCAGACTGATATGAATACTGTACCGCATATTTTTGCCCTGAGCGGCAAAATCCTGACGGTTATCATTGCAGCAACGGCAATGTACCCGCATAAGGGCGTTGTCGGTGAAGCAGACAAGGCTTATGCTATGCGTGTAGCAACACAGCTTGGTGCTCTTTGTGCTACTGCTTCTATCGGTCTGGTAAATGTAGATGGTTTGCCTGACGATAAAAAGCTCATGGGTACGCCTATGCGCAACGGTCATTATAAGGCAGATTTTAGTGGACTGGAATACATTCACTATACCGATAATGCACTGTGAGGTGACGTTATGGACTTGTTAACAGTTAATCAGGAGAAATGCCTGCGTTGTGGCATTTGCGTAGAATGCTGTCCTTCCTGCATTCTTTCTATGGGTGAAAACGGACCGGAATGCAATTTTGACCGTGGTTGCATGAGCTGCGGTCAGTGCGTTGCTATCTGCCCTGTAGGAGCGTTGGATAATAAATATACGCCGCTGGCGGAGCAGCGTCCGGTGACGATGCCGTTGCCGACGCCTGAGGTTGCTTATGAATTTTTGCGCATGCGCCGCAGTGTGCGAAACTTTAAACCGCAGGCACCGACGGATGAGAAAATTACCCGTATGCTGGATGTGGCACGCTATGCGCCGACTGCCGGCAATTCACAGGGTATGTACTATATCGTTATACGCGATAGGGAGCAGATCCGTGCAATTGCTGACGCTGTTGCCGACTGGATGGAGGCTGAGGTTGCGGCAGGCACCGAAAATAAACGCTATTTTCAGGTGGTGCTGCGCGCTTACCGTGAGCGTGGACAGGATATTATCGCGCGTAATGCGCCCTGTTTGATTTTTGCGCTGGCACGCCGTCTGAATATTACCGGTGTGAGCAATGCAGAGCAGAGCTGGGCCTATGCTGAGCTGTTTGCTCCGACCATCGGTTTGGGCACAACGATTGCCGGCTTTATCCAATCCTGCGGCATTGCTGGCTATCAGCCGCTGCTGGATCTGATTGCTGTGCCGCTGAAGCACAAAATTGTAGGCACACTGATGGTTGGCTATCCTAAATATAAATATCAGCGGATGCCGGAAAGACAGCATCTGAAGGTTGATTTTCGCTAAGGATTATTTAAGCATGAACTATTGCCGTGGTTCATGCTTTTTGTTTTGAATTTTATCTGAGAAAGGATTCTTGATTACACAGAGTGTGGTCTGCGATTTATTGTAGCGGATGCCTCTATGTGGTATAATATATAAGATTGAGTAAAGTATAGTATACCTAAATTTATTTGAATTTTATGATGAAGTATGAGCATGAGGTGTATGTATGTCAGAAGCAGTATTGAGGGTTAATCATTTATCTATAGGCTATGGCAGCCGCTGCGTTATCAGCGACGCCAGCTTTACTATCGGCAAGGGTGAGCTTGTTGGTATTATCGGCTGTAATGGTGCCGGCAAGAGTACTCTCTTGAAAACAATCCGCGGCATGCTGCCGAAGCAGAGCGGTGAGGTTTTGTTCTTTGGTAAGCCGATGGAGGAATATACCGATAGAGATTTGGCGCGTGAGGTTGCCTATCTGCAGCAGCAGGTAGAGGTCGGCTTCGGCTATACAGGGCAGGACATTGTTATGGCGGGTCGTTATCCTTACCTGAAATGGTGGGAGCGCGAAAGCGAGGATGATAAGCGTCTGGCGTTGGACTGTATGGAATATACCGGTACGCGTGAGCTGGCAGAAAAGCCGGTGACAGAGGTTTCCGGCGGTCAGAAGCAGCGTATTCTGCTGGCGAAGGTTTTGGCGCAGCAGACTCCGGTGCTGTTCCTCGATGAGCCTACTACCGGTCTGGATATGGTTTATCAGGAGGAGATTTTCCGTTTTGCGCGTGAGCTGGCGCTGATGGGCAAGACGGTACTGATGGTCGTACATGAGCTGAATCTGGCAGCCAAATACTGCAGCCGTATCCTGCTTTTGGGCGAGGGAAAGCTGTTGGCAGACGATACTCCGGAGCGCGTATTTACGGAAGCTTTGCTCAGCAGAGCATATGCGGCTGATATTGCCGTAAGCCGCAATCCGCTGAATAATAATCTGGAGATTACAACGCGTGTAGATGAGGCAAGTAAAGAAAAGGATGCAGCGTTACTGAAAAAGATTTGCTGCGAATAGGTGAAGTATGAGAATCTTATATATTCTGCTGGTGCTGCTGTGCCTTGCACAGCAGGCCTTTGCGGGTGTGAAGCTGGAGGCAGTGTATCCCTACAATCTGGATAAGAGTGCTGCGCATGTAGTGCATGGCGGCAGCACAATGCCTTTGTTTATCAATATTACCGGCTTTGATGTACCGCATGAGCAGCCGGCGCATTTGCGTGTCATTTTACCGGAAGGCTTTAAGGCGCTTGCCAATGACAAATGGCGTTTGGGAAGTGCTGACGGCCGCCAGACGGCGGAG
>ENA-OPFG01000892-OPFG01000892.1-human-gut-metagenome-genome-assembly--contig:-NODE-892-length-17293-cov-49.926210_pt1 | contig 17293 bp, 10 predicted proteins | sample MGYA00241304_ERZ501542 | MGnify/ENA primary metagenome ERZ501542 (study PRJEB25962, sample SAMEA2042427) | human gut metagenome | biome: human gut; feature: human-associated habitat; material: faeces...
TAGGCACAGAGACAAGCCGCACCCCGATTGCCCACCTTATTATAATAGGTGTACAGCTGCAGATACGCCTCCTTGCTGTCTGCCTCGAATCCGATGAGATGCAGCAGATCGTTGTTAAAGGAACTGCCATCCACGCCCTTCAGCGTCAATGGAACATACTCTGCAGATGTATGTCGGGCAAGAAGTTCAGGCTGTCCCAAGGCCTTCTTGAAGAACTCCTGGCTTTTCTTTTCGTTCATATCACGGTACACCTTGCCCAGCACGGCATATCTCACCGCCTTCAATGCGGGGTCGTTCACCTTCAGCACCTCTGCTTCCATCCGCTTCACGTTAGGCGTCAGCGAGTCAGCCGAAATCTCTTTCCAGAGTGTCATCTGTCTTATCTCAGCCGCCAGCAGCTGCCCGTAATCTTTGGCAGCCGAAGCCTTGGCGATGATTTTCTTCATCACCGCGATTTCGCTCTTAGGCTGGGCCTTCTGAGCATTGATTTCAGCTTGCTTCCACAAGTTGTCGTATGTCTGAGCCGCTACCTGCATCGTAGCAAAGAGGGCTATCAGAAGTGATAAAATGTTTCTTTTCATAAGCCAATTGTATTAAATGTTTATAGAATGATGATAATCATCAAACTTTTCATTGCAAAAATACAAAAAAAAACTGTTTTCTAACCCCGAAACTTAAACTTTTTACTATCTTTGCACCAAAATAGTATATTTTACCAAGAAATAACATTAAAAAAACAATGGCAGAAAAAAAGTATGGTCATTTTGATGACGCCAATCGCGAATACGTGATTACTGACCCAAAGACCCCATGGCCTTGGATCAATTATTTGGGTAACGAGGATTTCTTCTCGCTCATCTCAAACACAGCAGGTGGTTATTCCTTCTACAAGGATGCCAAGTTCCGTCGCATCACCCGTTATCGCTACAATGGTGTGCCGATGGATAACGGCGGTCGCTATTTCTATATCAAAGATGGCGATACCGTATGGAACCCGGGATGGAAACCTTGCAAGACACCGCTCGACAGCTACGAGTGCCGCCACGGCATGAACTATACCCGCATCACAGGCAGCAAGAACGGCGTAGAGGCGAGTGTGCTCTTCTTCGTACCCCTCCATACATGGGCTGAGGTGCAGAAGATGACGCTGAAGAACCAGACTGAGGAGGTGAAGACCCTCAAGGTGTTCTCCTTTGCAGAGTGGTGCCTCTGGAATGCTGCTACCGACATGGAGAACTTCCAGCGCAACTTCTCTACGGGCGAGGTGGAGGTAGAGGGTTCTACCATCTATCACAAGACCGAATATCGTGAGCGCCGCAACCACTATGCTTTCTACACAGTGAATACCGAGATTCAGGGCTACGATACCGACCGCGAGAGCTTCATCGGACTCTACAACGAGTTTGCCGAGCCTGAGGCTGTGATGGAAGGCAAGCCACGCAACAGTTTTGCCCATGGCTGGAGCCCTATCGCATCTCATTATATCGAGGTTACCCTGCAGCCAGGCGAGAGCCGCGACCTCATCTTCCTGCTGGGCTATGTGGAGAACGAGCAGGACAAGAAGTTCAGCGCCAAGAAGGTAATCAACAAGGAGAAAGCTCATCAGCTTATCGCCAAGTTTGATACCACAGAAAAGGTGGATGCTGCCTTCGCAGAACTCAACCAGTACTGGGATAACCTGCTGAACATCTTCACCGTGAAAAGCGGCAACGACAAGTTAGACCGTATGGTGAACATCTGGAACCAGTATCAGTGCATGATCACCTTCTGTATGTCGCGTTCGGCTAGTTTCTTCGAGAGCGGCATCGGTCGAGGCATGGGCTTCCGCGATTCCAACCAGGACCTCGTAGGTTTCGTTCATCAGATACCTACCCGTGCCCGCCAGCGCATCATCGATATCGCCAGCACCCAGTTCCCTGACGGTGGCTGCTACCACCAGTATCAGCCGCTCACCAAACGCGGCAACAACGATATCGGTGGCGGTTTCAACGACGACCCATGCTGGCTCATCTTCGGTACCGTAGCCTATATCAAGGAGACGGGCGACTTCTCTATCCTCGCTGAGCAGGTGCCTTTCGACAACCAGCCAGGCACAGAAGTAAGCCTCTTCGAGCACCTCAAGATTTCGATGAACCATGTTATCAACAACCTGGGTCCGCACAAGTTGCCACTCATCGCAAGAGCCGACTGGAACGACTGTCTGAACCTGAACTGCTTCTCCTGGGACCCTAACGAGAGTTTCCAGACCACCGAAAACAAGGGCGAAGGAAGCAAGGCAGAGAGTCTGATGATAGCCGGTCTGTTCGTGGTTACCGGCAAGGATTATGTGGCTCTGTGCAAGCAGCTTGCCAAGGAAGCTTTGGAAAGCAAGGAGGGCGAAATAGCCGGTCTTGCAGAGGAAGATTATTTGACAGAAGCCGAGCGCATGCAGCAGGCTGTAGATGAGATGAACGAGGCTGTGAAGCAGCATGGATGGGACGGAGAATGGTTCCTCCGCGCTTACGATTTCTTCGGCAACAAGATTGGTAGTGATGAGAACGAGGAAGGCAAAATCTTCATCGAGAGCCAGGGCTGGTGTACGATGGCTGGTATCGGTCTGGAAGAAGGACTCTGCGATAAAGCACTGGACAGCAGCAAGAAACGACTGGAATGCGAGCACGGACTGGTGCTGAACAACCCAGCTTACACCACCTATCATGTAGAAATGGGTGAGATTTCTTCTTATCCTGAAGGTTACAAGGAGAACGCCGGTATCTTCTGCCACAACAATCCTTGGGTCATCATCGGAGAGACTGTAGCCGGTCGAGGCAACGATGCCTGGAGCCATTATACCAAGATTCTGCCTAGCTATGTAGAGGAAAAATATCAGACACTTCACAAGGTAGAGCCTTACGTAAACTGCCAGATGGTAGCCGGTAAGGATGCAGCCAAACCGGGCGAAGGAAAGAACTCCTGGCTCACCGGTACAGCGGCATGGATGTGGTATACAGTATCAGAATTCATCCTCGGCATCAAGCCAGATTATGAAGGTTTGCTCATCGATCCTTGTCTCCCAAGCACCGCTAAGGAGTATGAGGTAACCCGCAAGTTCCGTGGTGGCGAATACCATATCACAGTAAAGAATCCTAGCGGAAACCAGAAGGGCGTGAAGCAGATTACAGTGGATGGCACTCCTATCTCAGGCACCATCATTCCTTGCTCTGAAGGCAAGCATGAAGTAGTGGTTGAGATGTAAATCAGCCAGATTTTATCAAGTTACGATTTGAAAGTTCAATGTAACGGAATTCTTTTCATACCCATGCCCCCTGTTTTAGGGGGTATGGGTATCACAATAAACACTTGCCCCTTTATTTCAAGGGAGCAAGTGTTTTATTTGTTTGATAATCTGATACTTAGCTTTTTAATATAAGCACATGTTCAACAGTATCAAGAGTAAGATTCTAAGTCTCTATCATTGACTCAGTTCCTCAATAACTCAGTTCCTCAGTTTTTTCCTAGGGGTATATAGCCCTTATAGTTCAAAGTTGTTTTAAATTGTTATATATTATATATTATTATATATATATTATATATATAATAAACTTCTAAATAAAGACAAAAGTGAAGGGTCAGAGAAAAACTGAGGAACTGAGTACTGAGGAACTGAGTCATTCTAGTAAGAAACATCATAACCCTCATAAATGCCTGTTTTACAGCTTAACCCTATACTTTAAGAGAGTAAAGCTATGAGTTGCTACCCGTAAAACTATGAGTTGTCACCCGCAAAACTATGAGTAAGGAAGTTTAACTACTTTCAATCTGAAAGCATAGTTCAAACATTTCCTTATCACACCCCCAATTTTTGCAGTATCAGAGAAAATTCGTATCTTTGCACCGAATTCTATCCATTCCTTCCATACCGCTCCTTCCATGCCATCCCCACAACTCCTTCCGCCCAGCTCCAGCACGCGTCTCTCCATCCGAAGTATTAAAAGGAAAAAGATAAAAAAGGTATGGCTTTTCGAGTTATTTTTTGTACTTTTGCAGCCGATAACGCATTTTGCGAACAAAACAGGATTCTTTAAAGAAAAGAAAGGAAATAACAATGAAGAAAATATTATACTTTGTGGCAGCCCTGGCTGCTACATCCTTTATCACTACGATGGGTACCAGCTGCAAGTTTGCACCCGACCAGCATGACGGCGACACGGTAGCTGCCAGCGAGTTTTACCCGATAGATACCTCTGCGGCTCATGCCAAGAAGATGGCGAAGATTGCTGCCATCAAGAACGGAAAAGACAGTGTAGGCATCTATTATGTGGGCAGCAATTCTACCAAAGACCTCATCGAGCTCGTATCCTATCCTTCACGCCGCGACACGATGATGTACAGCAAGACCCGACACATAAAGGTGAAGGGCAATGCCGACATCAACCACGTGGTTCGTGTAGACTTCTATCTGCATAACGGCAAGGATTCGCTGGTGAAGTATGTTGAGGAAGTGAATTTCAAATCACTTAATAGCCTATAAACTATCAACTAATCATAGAATCCCGGCTGCTTATACTCAATGCCCAGTTCATCATCTACTGTTGCGATGACACCCTGAATCTGACCCATGGCAAACATACGGCCGAGGAGAGTGTAACCGGCATTGTGACCATGATTGCTCTCATCGAATACGCCACCTGGCTCATCAGTGAAGGTCATACCGTGGTCTACTCGCATTGGCAGACGACGGCCGGAATTGCACTTGCCTTCCTGCTCAGCCTTCTCGAAGATGCGGCAAAGTTCAATGAGATGGCCGCGACCACCCAAGTGAGAAGCCTCTGTAAAGTTGCCGTTAGGGAAGATGTAGCAAGAGCGCAGATGAACAAAGTGAGTGCGGTCGGCAAACTGCTTCGCCATCGCCACACAGTCGTTGTGCTCGCCGGCAGAGAATGAACCTGCACAGAAAGTCAAACCATTGTGCTTGTTTGGCACTGCATCCAACATCCACTGGATATCCTCGGCACGACCGATGATTCTTGGCAAACCGAATACAGGATAAGGAGGATCGTCTGGGTGAACACACATATTGATATCGTACTCATCGCAGATAGGCATGATAGCCTCCAGCCAGTACTTCATGTTCTCCTGCAACTTCTTCTTGTCGATACCATCATAAAGCTTCAACAGGTCGCGGAACTTCTGGACAGGAGCTGAATCGCCCTCGCTGAAGTTACCCGATACGAAACCCTGGGTCTTGATGATGATGTTCTCTACCAAGGCATGATCCTGCTCTGGTGTAGAAGTCTTCTTGATTTCATCAGCCTCAGCCACGAGGTCTCTGCCCCACTTGTGCTCCTTAGAGAACTCAGCCCAATCCTCACGAGCGCCTTCACGCTGCAGGATATAGATGTCAAAGTAGGCAAACTCACCCCAGTTCATATAGAGGTTGTTGGCTCCGTTAGGATTCTCGTGTGCCAAATCGGTACGAGCCCAGTCCAAAACAGGCATGAAGTTGTAGCAGATGCATTTGATGCCTTCCTCGCCCAGGTTGCGGAGACTTTCCTTGTAAACCTCAATCTGATGATCACGGTCAGGACCACCATATTTCAGGGTTTCAACCACAGGCAAAGACTCTACCACGCTCCATTTCATACCGTAAGACTCGATGTACTCCTTGAGTTCATGAATCTTCTCGCGTGTCCAAACCTCGCCCAGAGGAACATCGTGCAATGCGGTAACAATGCCCTCAACACCAATCTGCTTCAACTGTGCAAGCGTAATCTTATCTTTCTTGCCAAACCAGCGCCATGTTCTTTCCATATATATATTATAATGTATAAGTTTAAAAATGAATTATCTTGCAGAAACATATTTATGCAATGTCTGTCTTACGGCACCCTTGCCGGCGAAGAGTTCCTTCACCATGCCCTCAATCTGCTCACCGAAGCCAGCCTCATAGAGATCGAGTCCGAATACATCCTTGCGGGAATAGAGATTCTTCAGGCAAGAGTAGTCCTGATCTGCCTTGCCTACCTCCAGAGGAGCTACGATGGCCTGCAGTTCTGCCAACAATGGGTCGGAAGATGGCTCGAATGGCTTCAGGTTATCATCCAATGCCTTGAGATAACGGGCATAACCTGCTAATACCAAAGGAATCAACACGAGATTGCTCACGTCGAGACCACGGTCGATATACTTCTTGATAGTCTCACCGAAACGGATAGAGAGCTTCTGACTGGTATCAGTAGCGATACGCTGAGGAGCATCCGGCATGAAAGGATTAGGCAGACGCTTGTTGATTACGGTGCCGATAAACTCGTATGGGTTCAATACGCCTGGGTCGGTAACCACCGGCATCGCCTCGATATAACCGATCTTCTGGATAAAGGCACGCAGGTCCTCATCCGCCATCTCGGCAGAAATCAAGGTATAGTCGAGCAGGCAGCCATAGATAGACATCGCTGTATGGAGAGGGTTCAGACAGGTGGTTACCTTCATGGTCTCAACCTCATCTACAGTCTTGCGGGATGTATAGAGCGCACCGCCCAACTCCAATGGCGGACGACCGTTGGTATAAGTATCCTCGCAAACGAGATACTGCACTTCCTCGGCATTTACGAAAGGAGCGGTGAAGGTATGCTTCTCGGTGATAATCGTATTGTTATCCTCGAAACCATCCTCAGCGAGCATCGCCTGTACCTTCTCGTGTGGACGAGGAGTAATCTTATCAATCATAGACCAAGGATAGGTAATCTTGCTGCTGTCATTGATATAATCTACGAAACCAGCCTCTACGATACCATCCTGTGCCCAACGCTCAGCATAAGCCTTTACGCCAGCCTTAACATGGTCGCCGTTGTGAGAACAGTTGTCGGTAGACTGAAGAGTAAGTGGCAACTTGCCTGCCTTATAACGCTCATAGAGAAGAGCGGTAAGCTTACCCATAGCAAATACTGCATCGAGACCACGTGCCAGATCGGCATCATTGAAAGAATATCCCTTCTCGGTGATGGTGAAAGTTACCATCTGCAGACTTGGTGCCTGGAAAATCTGGACCAATCGTGCCCAGTCCTCACCAAACTGCTTATCCGCCTTGAGGCTTTCTGTGATAGAAGCGATGACCTTCTTCTCGATGGTTCCGTTGCTCTGGAGGCTGACGAGAAGAGAGAGATTATTGTAAGGGCGATAAGCCTTGTCGATAATTTCGTAGTCGAAGCTTTCTGCTACGATGACACCACGGTCGTACTTACCGGTGTTGAGCGCATCGTTGAGGATAGCGGCAGGGAACGCACGGAAGATGTTACCTGCACCAAAGTGAACCCAAGTAGGCTCGTCGTGAGTCTTCTTAGCTACGGCTGCGATGTCATACTTAGGAAGCTCATAACCCTTAGCTTCCCATTCTGCAGCATTAAAGCTGTCTGAAAGAATTTCGTTCAGTTTCATGATTAATAATTATTGATGTTGTTTTATGTAAATTTTAACCTTTTTATAAGCAATACAATGATTTCTTTTCTGTTGGGTCAGGGCAAAATTACGAATTTAATCTGAAATACCGCTCTTTTTTAGAGATTATTTTAAAATATTGAACAATTAGAAATGTTTCGGTAACAAAAAATACTTTTCGCCCTGTTTCCCTTTTTACCGGTAGTAGACTATTTATATACACTTTACAGATTATCCAGTTCCTTGATCTGCTTTTTCGGTGTCACTCCAAGTCCCTTCAGGCTCTCTACCCTTCTCATCACATTGCCGGTGCCGTCATAGAGTTGCTTCTTTGCCTTATCAAAAGTACCCGAAAGACGGGTTATCAGATCACCCACACTCATAAAGGTATCTTCGAAGCCAGCCACCTTATCATACAGGTCAGCAGCCGTCTTCACGATTTTCTCTACATTCTTGTTCTGCCGGTCATACTGCCAGAGATTATAGGCAAGCTGGAGTGCCATGAGCAGATTGCTTGGTGAGATGATGATAATCTTCTTCTGATAAGCATAACGGCTGAGATCCGGCTGCTGCTTCATCGCTGCGATATAGCTGGTCTCGTTAGGGATGAACATCAGTACGAAGCCGATGGCATCATCCACCAGTTTGGAATAGTCTTTGGCTGCCAGTTCATCGATGTGCTTTCGTACGCTCAGCGCATGTGCCTTCATCAGGCGTTCCTGTTCAGCCTCATCTTCAGCTGCCAGAGCATCGGAATAAGCGGTAAGCGAAACCTTGGAATCGATGACCACACTTCTGCCTTCCGGGAATCGGACGATGACATCCGGACGATAGTTCTTTCCCTCTTCATCTTTCGTATTCTCCTGAATGAAGAATTCCTCATCTTTACGAAGTCCGCTGTTCTCCAGGATGGTTTCCAGCACCATCTCGCCCCAGTCGCCCTGCATCTTGCTGTCGCCCTTCAATGCCTTGGTCAGGTTGGCAGCATCGGAGCCAATCTTCTCGGTCTGCTCCTTCAGGTTCAGTACAGCCTGCTGCTGTTCCTGCTGGAAGAGTTTCATCGTTGCCTCGAAGGTGTTCTGCAGTTCCTTCTTGTTCACCTCGTTCTGGGTTTTGCTCTCCTCTACCGATTTCTTGAAATCAGCAAACTGTTCCTTGATAGGTTTCAGGAGTTCATCCATCTGCAGACGGTTGGTTTCCTGCAGAGCCGACTGCTTGGCAGCCAACTGCTCAGCCGCCACCTTCTGCTGTTCTATCGTCATTCGCTGCATTTCCTGCTTCAGACTCTCGAGTTTCTGTGCCCACTGCTGGTCGCTTTCCGCTCTGAGTTTCGCCGCATACAGCCGCTCGTTCTCCATTTGAGATTTCATTGATTGAACCTCAGAAGCATGATGCAGTTTTATCTGTTCGATGTTAGCCGCCAGCACTTGAGCTTTCGCTACGAGCTGGGTTTTCTCCTCTCCCGCACTTTTTGCTTCCATCAGTTTCCCCACGAAGAATCCGATGGCAAGCCCTATGATGATTCCAATTACTATTTCCATTTATCCTTGTTTTGAATGATTCTGTAAATCTGCAAAAATTATGATTTGCAAAAGTAATCATTTCAAGACATAACACCAAACATCATGGGGGATTCTTGTAGATATTTAACTCTTCTGCATTTTACTATGCAAACAAAAAGAGCGCACCGCTATTGGCACGCTCTTTTCTTTAAATCATCTTTTAAATATACATTATCGGTTGGCAGTAGGCCACTGATAAGTATCAGTGCAATGGATATCAGCACTCTGGTCGGCAATCATCAACTTGAAATCGCCTTCCTCCAATCTCCATTTGCCATTCCAACCTACGAAGGCCAAATCGTCTGCCTTTAATTCAAATGTCATGGTCTTGGTCTCACCAGGCTGAAGTTCCACCTTGTCGAAGGCACGGAGACGACGGCCATCAGGCACCATACTAGCGATGAGATCGCTACTGAACAGGAGGACACTCTCCTTGCCTGCCACCTTTCCCGTATTCTTCACATCCACGCTCACCTTGATGATGTCGCCGTGGCGGAAATCAGACTGAGAAACCTTCAGGTTACTATATTTGTAAGAGGTATAACTCAAACCATATCCGAAGCCCCACTGCTGGGTAATCTTCGCATTGTAGTCGTAAGCACCTTCCATCGTACCCACCTCCTCACTCTTCTTGAAGTCATAGTTGGCGAGCGAATTGATTTCCTTAGGATAGGTGTAAGGCATCTTGCCACTGAAGTTTGACTTGCCCGATACCAGGTTTGCCAAAGCATCGCCGCCCATGTTGCCAGGGATAAGGATGTTGATGATGCCCTGTGCCAATGGTTCGATGTCAGCGATGAGACGAGGACGACCTTCATTCAGCACCAAGATGATAGGCTTGCCTGTCTGAGCCAAAGCCTTGACCAGATTACGCTGGTTCTCTGAGAGCCAAAGGTCGGTCAGGTTGCCCGGAGTCTCTGTATAGGAGTTCTCGCCAATGCAAGCCACGATGACGTCAGCATCCTTCGCTGCAGCCACTGCCTCCTGAATCTGAGGTTCGTTCTCCTCCCAGTATTTTCCCTTCTCATTATAGGTAACACCCTGGTTCAAGATAACATTCTCCTTGCCATACTCATTACAGAATGCCTCATAGATAGTATTGTACTTGCCGGCAAACTCATCAGCACGATGACCCTGCCAGGTATAGCTCCATCCACCGTTCAGACAACGCATCTGATTGGCATTAGGACCTGTAAGGAGAATCTTCTTGCCATGCTGCAAAGGAAGGATATTACCCTCGTTCTTCAGGAGCACCATACTCTCGGTAGCTCCCTCCAAGGCGAGCTTGGCAAACTCCTCACCACCAAACTTAGGATAATTCTTCAGTTTCTGGGTTGGGTTCTTGAAGAGGTCGAGACGGTACTTCATGCGAAGCACACGGCGACAGGCATCGTCGATGCGACTCATCGGAATTTTACCTTCCTTAACCAGTTCTACAAGATAGCCACAAGCATCGCAAGAATAAGGTTCCATAATCATGTCGATACCGGCATTGATGGCGATGCGGAGCGCATCCTTCTTGTCCTTTGCCACCATCTCACGAGTATAGAGATTGTTGATGTCTGCCCAGTCGGTGATGAGCACACCATCCCATCCAGTCTCTTCCTTCAGCCATCCTGTCAGGAATTCCTTGTTGGCATGCATCGGCACACCATTGACGGAAGCGGAATTCACCATCACGGTTAAGGCTCCAGCCTGCAGACCCGCCAGGAAAGGAGCAAAGTGCTTCTCTCGCAAGTCGGCAGGAGAGATATAGGCTGGCGTACGGTCTTTACCGGTCCAAGGCACACCATAGCCCATGAAGTGCTTCATTGAAGTAGCAATGTGATACTGGTCGATGTTGTTTGGGTCCTCGCCCTGGAAACCATAGACCATCGCCTTGCCCATCTCAGAACTGAGGTAGCAATCCTCGCCAAAGTTCTCCCAGATGCGAGGCCAACGGGCATCACGACCGAGATCAACGGTAGGACTGTAAGTCCAAGGCACGCTCACCGCACGAGTCTCATAAGCGGTAGCCTCAGCCGAACGGCGAGCTATCTCACGATTAAAGGTGGCAGCCACATTGATGTTCTGCGGGAAGAGGGTTCCACCCTGTGTATAAGTAGAACCGTGGTTCTGGTCGAGACCGAAGACACAAGGGATGCCGATGCGCTTCATCGAGATCTTCTGGATTTGTGCGATGTACTTCTCCCACTGCTTGGCGGTTGGTGCGCAGGTATTTGGAGCGTTGAGGATAGAGCCAATCTTATAGCGGGAAAGGATAGAATCGGTCTTGTGCTCGTCGATATAGAACACACCATTCTTGTCGTTGGCACCAAAGAGGTCGGTCACCAATTCCATCATCTGACCTATCTTTTCCTCCAAGGTGAGTTTCTTCAGAGTTTGTTCTACCTGAGCCTCAATCTTAGGGTCGCTCTTGATAACCGGAACATTGGCACTGGCTGTATAAGCCAATGCCAACAATGAAATAGATAATAAAATTTTCTTCATAAACAGTAAAGGTTTGACGCTTTATGATAAAAGCGGAAATCTTTCTAATATATTATTCAATAGTTACTTTATCTACATAATAGCCATGTCCCACACAGATGAACCCATCCTCGGCAACCATCTTGTCGAGTGTATCCTGGGTCAACTCAAACTTCACGACATTGCCCTCACCAAACTCGTATGGAGAAGTCAAGTCGGTCCACCAGCCGGTGGCAAGCTTGATCTGATGGTAAGCATCGTCATCCTTCATCGAGCAGTAAACTCGGAGAGTCTGCCCCTCCTTCCACTTAGCTACCTGGTCCTTGGTGATGAGGTTGAATTTCTTGTTAGGGTCATCATCTCCCAAGTCCCAAGATACATAGTGATGACCTTCCCAGAGGGTATTCTCCATAGATGGACGTGGCTCGGTGGTTACCTTGATGGTACCGCAAGGGAACTGTACACCACTGCCATCTACCAAAGTGATATTATAGTCACCATTCTCCAAACCTGTAGGAGTTGTGAGCTTCAAGGCTGTGCCCTCTTCGAGAACCTCGAAGGCTACTTCCTTGCCACCTACCATCACTTTAGTAACTGTACCGAGATTCTTGCAATTATGGATAGTGGTCTCAGCACCCGGAGCTACCCAAAGCTCGCTGGCATTGGTACCCAAGGCTGGATCATCAGCAGCAGGAATCACGGTAACTTTCAAGGTGCGGGATGTGGTCTTGCCCTTGGTGGTGGTTGCCACAATCTTCAGTTCATGATCACCTAAAGGCAAAGTCTGGTCGATAGTATTACCTTCGGCAATCTTAGTGCCGTCGAGCAACCATGTCACAGTGGTATAGTGAACAGGAGTCACCTTGATTTCCAACTTATAATTAGTCTTGCGGTCTATCTTGGAATCAGCCAAGTCGGTGTTCAAGATACGTGGATTGTCATCTTCGCTGGCTGTGAAGTATGGTTCATCATCAGAAGAGCAAGAAGACAAGGTAGATGTACCAGCCAGTGCGAAACCCACGGCTAAGAGCATCATCATAGCCTTCAAGACTTTTCCCTTATATTGTTTCATTGTCTTATTCATAATTAATTATTCTATTCTATTGTCCTATAAGACTTAACATTTAACACTTAACATTAAACACTACTTGCTATATCCCTTTCCGAATGGAGGATTGAAGTCTGGCTGAAGGTTTACATCAGCCTTGTCCCACCAGAGGCGTTTGTGCCAATCGTCTGTACCACCCATGCGGTCGATGGCAGCCTTGTAGTTGGCATTGTTGTACTGAGCTTCCAATACAGGATACTGCAAGCGGACAGGCATTGACCAATCGGGATCCGTATAAGTGAAACCATTCTTGGTCAAGAGATCACGATTCAAGATGGCAGGATAGTCAGAGCGGCGCAAGTTAGCCCAACCCTCAGAAGGGTTCATCATGTGGAGAATCCAAGCCTGGGTGTTGATGGTCTCCTTAGGATTGTCACCCAACGGATTGCTGGCAATGAACGCATCAATCTCTTCCTTGGAAATCTTGTTGGATGTAAGATAGTAGTTGTTGAGCAACTCCATGCTGGCACGAACACCAGCCTCGTAGTGACTCTCAGCATCACCACCACCAACATTCCAATCCTTGGTTGCAGCCTCAGCCTTGAGGAACTCCACCTCAGCATAGCTCATCAAGTCGCCAGGACAAGAAGGCATCTCGAAGTCGATGTTCAGGCAAGGACGACTAGCTCGGGCTATATAATCAGAGTTGGCATAAGTGTTCTCGTCTATCTCTGCATACTTCTTCAAAGTAGGAAGGTCATCCAACGTAGCTGGATTCATCCAGTCTGTGTACCAGGCAGCACCAGGGTTGCAAGGCTCCTCACCGAGGTTCTTGCTCTTGAAGTAAGCCAGGAAATCATCGGTCAAGTCGATGTTCTGCTCCTTATCTGGCTTCACCTGACTACGCTTGATATTGTAGTAGTGACGGCAGATGCGATAGAGACGAGGGTCGTTGGTATTCTGCAACTGATAGAACAAGGTAGAGCATACCATGGTAGGCGATGTGGCATCCTGACCATAGAGAATCTCTCCCAAGGCATTGGTACGGAAATCATAATCATTGGCACCATCATAATATGTATAAGGTGCATCAGCATACTTGATATAAGCATCATCTGCAGCACTGGCGATAGCACCGGCAGCCACAGCCTTCTCAAACTCCTCCTTTGCCTTCTGTGGATTAACATCGGAAATGCGCATGGCATAGCGCATACGGAGTGCATTGGCATACTTCTTCCACTTAGCTACATCACCACCCATGCTGGTGACATCACCAGAAATGCGGTCGGTACCTGTGCCAAGCTGCTTCTCGCAAGCGTCAAGTTCCTCGAAGAACCAGCTGTAGAGTTCCTCTACGGTATCATACTTAGGGTTGGAGATACCTGAGATATAACCCAGACCTGCCTCCGAACAAGGCACGTCACCGTAGGTATCTGCCAAAACTGCCGTGAGATAGACACGATGGATACGAAGTACCGCATTCAAGTTTGCCTTGTCAGTAGATTTGTGGATGGCATCCACAAGGTTCTTGATACTGATTTCATAATAGCGGTCCCAGACACGACGGGTCATATCATCTTCTCTGAAATTAGAACCAGCGTAATTGGATACATTATAACCACCAGCGAAATACTGTGGAAAACCCGTTATATAGTTACGGTAGGTATCCATCAGACTGAAGTCACCGTAAGTCTGCAACAAAGCTGTTGTCAACTGTGCGTTAGGGTCGAGCTCGTTCACCTTGGTCTTGTCGGTATTGATGTTGCTCAAGGTATCATCAGAGCAAGAAGTCATCGCAGTGCCGGTTGCCATCAGGGCGAAAGCCATCATCAGGCTGCTCTTACCTATATATTTCTTGATTATATTGTTCATTTTCTTACCTTATTATATATTAGAACTCTTCTAAAGAAATTGATTCATTTTTTTCGGGACTAGAACTTCACGTTCACGTTCAAACCATAACTCTTGCGAGATGGCAGGGAACCATATTCCAGACCGAGACCTGAGGTGTTGTAGCTGGAGTCTGGGTCGATGTTAGGAATGTTCTTCCAAACAATGAATGGGTTACGAGCCACGAAGGATACGGTCAAGCCCTTGACATACTTGCCCAGGATGCTCTCTGGGAAGGTATAGCCGAAAGTAATCTCACGACACTTCACGTAAGAGTTGTCGTAAACGAAGGCACTCTGCACGCCTTTTGCCACATGCTTCCAGTAATCTTCAGGGTTCACGGCGATGTCGTTCTTGCGATAAGTACCGTCGCCATTGTCGATGACACCATCTACGACAAATCCCTTGCAGTTACCTGCTGCACGCCATTCGGCAAGTTCCATACCCGAAGCCTTGCGAGCCTCCTCAGAAGAGTACCACTCCTCACGGCCTGCCAATGTTCCCTTTGCCTTACCTGTCTCGTATGCAGAACGCATGGACATAGAGTAGATGTCGGCACCTACCTTCACATCGAAGGATGCAGAGAGGCGGAAGTTCTTGTAGCTGAAGGTTGAGTAGAAACCACCTGTCCAGTCCCAAGTAGAGTTGCCGATGGTCTTGATTTCCTGGTCAACCTTTGGAAGACCAGTAGCTGCATCGACAACCACCTGACCCTTGTCGTTGTAGAGGAAGTCGTGTCCACGGATAGCTCCATAGTTCTCACCTACCTTGGCACCTACAGAAACACCGCACCAGGTTGCCTTCGCCAACTCGAAGTAGTCCATGCCATCGATGAGCGACTTCACCTTGTTGGTATTCTTCGAGAAGTTGACACCCAAGTCCCAAGCGAAGTCCTTGATTTGCAAGGCACGGGCATTGAGGGCAATCTCGACACCCTGGTTCTGAATCTCACCGGCATTGATGAGGCGGTAAGCATAGCCAGAGGTGGTGGTTGAAGCCAAACTCAAAATCTGGTTCTTGGAGTTCTGGTTGTAATAGGTGGCATCCAAGCCCAAGCGTCCGTTGAGGAACTTCATCTCCAAACCTACCTCGTAAGAACCTGTCATAGTAGGCTTCAAATCCTTGTTCGGCTGTGTTGAGTTGGCTATCATACCGATGGTATAACCCGAGTAGCTGTACTTGCCCGTGGTATAGTTGAGTGCCAACAGGTATGGATCGGTATCGCTACCTACCTTTGCCCAAGATGCGCGAATCTTACCATAATTGATGAACTTCTTGTTCTTGATAAACTCAGAGAAAACCAAACTACCCGACACAGATGGATATACGTATGTATTGTTATTTGTAGGGAGCGTAGATGACTTATCGCCACGGATGGTTCCCTCCAAATAGTAAGTATGCTTGTAGCCGAGGCTCGCGCTGGCATAGAGAGAGCTGATCTGCTTCTTGTACATACTCTCACGAGTGTTCTGTTCCTGATAGTTCATGATGTTCTGGATGCCATTCATCTGCTGGTTGAGACCGACGTTGGTAGTGGTCTTGTTGTTCACCTTGAAGATGTTACCACCAGCGGTAGCGTTGACATCGAAGTCGCCCCATGAGTTGTTGTAGAGGGCAAGTATCTCGGCGTTGAGTGTGCGGTTGTTGAAGATTTGGTCGGTAAGCTTTCCGGCAGGAGTTCCTGGAGTTGTCTTGGCGATGAATTCCTGGAAGTTCATGCTGTTGATGTCGGTACCGATAGTACCCTGCAACTTGAGGTGCTTGTTGATGTTCCAGATTGCCTTACCCGTAAAACGGAACACGTCCTTGTCGGATGTATTGCTGTTCTTATAGAGATCCCAGTATGGGTTCTTGTTATACTGATCGTTACCATTCCAGTTGGAGTAGTTGCCATCGGCATCCTCATAGTGCTTCAACCAAGCCTGGTCGTAGGTACCCGCCAGGGTCATGAGGTTCTTACCCACGTTGCTCTGAGAGTCACCAAGGGCAGGACGGTTCTTTACCTTCTCACGAGTATAGTTGGCGGTGAAGTCGAAGTCAACAGGACCTGCAGAGGTATTCACTCGGAGGTTGAAGTTGTCACGGCTCATGTTGGTGTTAGGCAAGATATCCTTGTTGCGCATATCCGTAACAGAGAAACGCATACCCGTCTTACCGGAATTAACTGAGAGGATGGCAGAGTTCTGGGTGGTGAAACCTGTGCGGAAGAAATCAGAAGCATTGTTAGGATGCATCATGAATGGACGTTCTTCGCCATCGAAATATTTGAACATGAAGTCATCGGCCTTAGGTCCCCAACTTGAGTTCGTACCAGAAGTGCTGGATGTAGGAAGCTCGCCATTGTAGCCAGCACCATATATCTCCTGGATGTCGTCCCATTTAGCCAACTGGGTATCGATAGTATAAGAACCATTGTACTCCACGGAAATTCTATCCTTCTCCGCCTTCTTGGTCGTAATCAAGATAACACCATGAGAAGCACGGCTACCATAGAGGGCAGAGGCAGCAGGACCTTTCAATACGGTCATCGTCTCGATGTCATCAGGATTGATGGCAGAGATACCATCACCGAGGTCATAACCACCACTTTCACCAGCACTGCCAAAGTTGGTATTATCCAAAGGCACACCATCCACCACGTAAAGAGGCTGGTTATTGCCTGCCATTTCTGTATTACCACGAAGAAGCACGCGGGTAGAACCTGAAGCACCGCCAGCGGTGTTCTGCACAACGAGACCAGCCACCTTACCAGAAAGAGAGTTGATGACGTTGGTTTCCTTCGCCTTGGTAAGTTCCTCACCTTTAACCTCCTCCAAGCCATAGCCGAGAGCCTTGCGGTCGCGCTTGATACCAAGGGCGGTAACAACGACCTCATTCAAGGCCTTACCATCCTCTTGCATCGTGATTTTCA
>ENA-OPFG01000895-OPFG01000895.1-human-gut-metagenome-genome-assembly--contig:-NODE-895-length-17272-cov-2.571238_pt1 | contig 17272 bp, 8 predicted proteins | sample MGYA00241304_ERZ501542 | MGnify/ENA primary metagenome ERZ501542 (study PRJEB25962, sample SAMEA2042427) | human gut metagenome | biome: human gut; feature: human-associated habitat; material: faeces...
AAAACGCGGATGCCGCTGGTTTTCAAAATAGTCGAAAGGTTTATTTTGAAGCACATGAAGATAGTATTTTATATAAAACAGGTGTTGAAAATGGCGATGCAGCAGATCTATCTGCCGATGCTCTACAAACGGTATGCCGGAAAGCCGGTCGAAAAGGGACTGGTAATTTTTGCCGATGCACATCATGAGGATCTACCTTTTTCCATGAGAAAAATGTATGAAACACTGCAGGGAAATCCAGAGTATAAGAATGAAACGTGGGTCACTGATTTTGGAAAGATGGGATATGGCAGCCTGTTAAAATGGTTGAAGCAGTTTATGAAACGGTATGCGGTCGCCGAATATGTGTTTATCTGTGATAATTTCCTTCCGGTTTCTGCCTGCACAAAACGTCCGGAGACGAAGGTTGTGCAGCTCTGGCATTCCGGAGGACTGCTTAAGAAAAGCGGATATGACACGACGGAAGATATTCCGAAGATGTATAAAGGTGATTCGGTTTACAAAAACTATGATCTGCTGACAGTCAGTGCATCATGCTGTGTGCCGGTATTTACAAAGACGATGCGGCTTGCACCGGGTGTTGTACAGGCAACCGGGATCAGCCGTTCAGACTGTTATTATGATGAAGCGTGGAATCAGGCAAACCGTGAGGAATTTTACCGGAAATATCCAGATGCAAAAGGGAAAAAAGTCATCCTGTGGGCTCCGACATTTCGTGGAAATGCAGCTATGCCGACGCTCTGTGGAATGGAAGAAATACAGAGCGCCATGAAAGAAACCTCAGACCGGTATTACTGGGTGATCAAGCTGCATCCGCATCTGGAAGAAAAGGGAATGAAGTCGAACTGCGATCTGCCATCCGAGAAAATATTTGCAGTTGCAGATCTGCTGATCACGGATTATTCGTCGGTATTATTTGACTATATGGTATATGAGAAGCCGTTTTTATTCTTTGCACCGGATTTTGATTCCTTTGACCATGCCAGAGGATTCTATGTTCCATATGATTCTTTCCCATGCCAGATCGTATCCGATGGAACGAAGCTGGCGGCTGCGATAGACCGGGAATTCACACAGAATAGGACAGATGAGATCCGGAAATGCCTGAAATACCATATGCAAATGTGTGATGGACAGGCAACGGAGCGGATTTTGGAGGTTGTGAAAAACCTATAGTTGAATTTTTTGTGAATACGTTATAATATTAATATATCTATGCAGAATGGGATAAGTATATACAGGAACATTCTGTGAGGGGATTGCCAGACGGCAGTCCGGTTTCATGAAAATAATTAGAGAAAAAAGGAGAAAACAGTAGATGAATATAGCAATTATTTTTGCAGGTGGAAGCGGAGTAAGAATGGGAGCAGGTGTCCCAAAACAGTTTCTTGAGATCAATGGAAAGCCAATTCTGATCCATACATTACAGTTATTCCAGTATCATGATCAGATCGATGCGATCTATATTTCTGTTCTGAAGGATTATATTCCTTATGTAGAGGATCTTGCAAATGAATATCACCTTACAAAGGTAAAGCATGTATTAGCAGGTGGAGCAACTTCACAGGATTCTATTTACAACGCACTTAAGATGGCAGAGTCAGAGTGTCCGGAGGATTCTATCGTGCTGATCCATGATGGCGTTCGTCCATATGTATCTTATGATGTTATTGCAAACAATATTGCAACCGTTAAGAAATATGGAAATGCGATCACATCAACAGCCTGCTATGAAACGATTATGATCAGTGAGGATGGTATCGAGATCGATTCCGTGCCACCAAGAAAGGATACTTATTCTGCACAGGCTCCACAGTCCTTCTATCTGAAGGATATCATTGCAGCACATGATGTTGTCCGCGCTACACCAACCGGTTATGAAGGAATGGTAGATGCATGTACGATCATCAGAAGCCAGAATATCGTTGCACATATCGTAGAAGGCAACAGAGGAAATATCAAGGTAACAACACCGGAGGATGTATACATGTTCCGTGCGTTATTGCAGTATAAGGAAAATGAGCAGGCATTTGGTCTTGGAATTACAAACAAGATTGATACCAGAATGAGTCAGTATAAGAAAGACAATGAGAAATAGATCATAGACTCACATACAAATATGAATAAAGACAGGGCATTTTTCAGGATGCCCGGAAAGGATTATCTCCATGAATGATAACAGACATACAGACACCAGACATGAAATATATTTACAGATGCCGCTTTATGTGATCGCATTATTTGTACTTTGTGATATCTGGATGCTGACGGTCAGTGTTGTTGCAGGAATTGTAGGGATCATATTTACTGCAGTGTACTCGGTTGTGGTGATAGTCCTTTATATTTCTTCCAGAGTGTCCAGTGAAGCCGCATACGCAAATCGTGCAATGGAAAATGGGCGGGTTCAGAAAGATCTGATCCGTGAGTTCCCGATTCCATATGCGATACTGGATAAGACAGGCAGGATCGCATGGGCGAATGATGAATTTGCTCATATTACGAACACCAGCAAGCGGAAGCTGATGCGTCTGACTGCGATGCAGGTATTTGAGGGACTGACCCATGAGATGATACCGGGTGAGTGTGATGAGCCGGTACATGCGGATATTGAATACGATGGAAAAGAGTACAGGGTTGAGATTAAGAATATTCGCGTAAATCCGGATGGACCGGTAGACAGTGTCCAGGAACAGGAGACCTCAGAACATGAGGAGGAAATGGAGAATCTGCCGGTTACAGAGGACCAGCCACAGGAGAAGAAAACGATCAAACGGAAAAAACATACAGGAGTTACAAACTTCACCGCTATGTATCTGTTTGATATGACAGAACGGAATAAACTGGCAAAAGAGAATGAAGAGCAGAAGCTGGTGACCGGTCTGATCTACATTGATAATTACGATGAGATATTTGATGACCTGGAAGAGGTAAGACATTCTCTGCTGGTTGCTCTCGTCGATCGAAAGATCAATAAATATATGGCAAACGTAGATGCCATTGTACGTTCCTTTGAGAAGGACAAGTACATGTTTGTTATGCCGAAAAAATATCTTCCACAGCTTCAGGAGAATAAGTTTGCGTTGCTGGATGAAGTAAAAGCAATCAATATCGGAAATGATCTTCCATTGACGCTTTCAATCAGTCTGGGCACGGAATATAAGAGCTTTATAGAAGATTTTGAAGCTGCCCGTTCTGCAATGGAACTTGCACTTGGACGAGGTGGTGATCAGGTTGTATTAAAGTCGAATGACAAGATCACTTATTACGGCGGACGTAGTCAGGGCACTGAGAAATCAACTAGAGTAAAAGCCCGTGTTAAGACACTGGCATTCAAGGAATTACTGGAAACAAAAGAAAAAGTTATCATTATGGCGCATAAGAATCCGGATATGGATGCATTTGGATCGGCGATCGGCGTATACCGGATGGTAAATTCCATGAATAAGGAGGCACATATCGTAATCAATGAAGTGTCCTCTGCCATCAGTCCGATCTATGGTAATTTTACTGCCAACAGTATGTATGGGGATGATATGATCATCAACAATGAGCAGGCGATCGAGATGATCAATGCTGATACCATGCTGGTTGTTGTGGATGTCAATAATCCAAGTCTGACGGAATGTGAGGAGCTGATCTCCTATGCAAAGACGGTAGTTGTATTCGACCATCACAGACAGACCAAGGATGTCATTGCCAATGCAACCCTTTCTTATGTAGAACCATTTGCATCATCTGCATGTGAAATGATCGCAGAGATGTTGCAGTACATGGATGAAAAAATTAAGTTGCGTCCGTCCGAGGCGGATGCTATGTATGCCGGGATCCTGATCGATACGGATAATTTCCTGACAAAGACAGGCGTGCGTACCTTTGAAGCGGCCGCATATTTAAGAAGAAGCGGTGCGGATGTTATGCGTGTCCGTAAGATGTTCCGGAGTGATATTGATTCTTACAGACAGAAGGCAGATGGTGTCAGAAATGCAGAGATGGTTCTCGGAATGTTTGCGGTATCTGTATTTGAACCGAAAGAAGGTCCGGAGTCACCGATCGTATTGACAGCGAAGGTGGCAAACGAGATGTTAAATATAGCAGGCGTGCGTGCCTCCTTTGTCATTGCACAGCTTGGAGATGATGTTAAGATATCAGCCCGGTCGATCGATGATGTAAATGTACAGATCATCATGGAACGTATGGGTGGCGGTGGCCATGCGAATATTGCAGCCGCACAGTTTACGAATACAACAAAGGAAGAAGTAAAGGAACAGCTTGTCAATTTACTTGAGGAGATGTACAAGGAAGGAGATATTTAATATGAAGGTTATCTTACTGGAAGATGTAAAGAGTCTCGGAAAAAAAGGAGAGCTGGTAAATGTCAGTGACGGTCATGCCAGAAATTATATCATCCCGAGAAAGCTGGGACTTGAGGCAACACCTAAGAACCTGAATGATTATAAGTTAAAGAAAGCGCATGAAGAAAAGGTTGCAGCAGAGAATCTTGCAGCAGCAAAGGCGCTGGCAGCAGAGCTTGAAAAGGCATCTGTAGCCGTCGGTATCAAGGTAGGAGAAGGCGGAAGGGCATTTGGTTCTGTATCCTCCAAGGAGATCTCAGATGCGATCAAGAGCCAGTTGCATTATGATATTGATAAAAAGAAAATCGTGCTGAAGGATGCGATCAAAGCAATGGGAACATTTACTGTTAAGATCAAGCTGCATCCACAGGTACAGGCAGAGCTAACAGTAAAGGTAGAAGAGGCTGACTAATGGAAGACGCATTTATCAGGAAGAAACAACCATATAACCTGGATGCAGAACAGTCAGTTATCGGTTCTATGATCATGGATCGTGATGCGATCGTAGACGTATCGGATATACTTACGAAGGAAGACTTTTACAGTGCACAGAATGCGATTCTGTATGAGAACATGATCGAGCTGTTCAAGGAAGGAATGGCGGTCGATCTGATCACGTTGAATAACCGGCTCCGGGAGAAGAATATTCCGGAAGATGTGGCGGGTATGAGTTATATTGCAGATATCATAGCCGCAGTGCCAACCTCGGCAAATGCCAAGTATTATGCGAAGATCGTAGCAGATAAAGCGGTGCTTCGCCGTATGATCAAGATGTGTGAGGATGTTGAAAAGGACTGTTATCTGGATACGGATGACGTGGATGGTCTGCTTGAGACAGCAGAGAGTGGGATCTACAAGATCGTACAGCAGAGAAACGGTGCAAATGATTTTGCGTCGATCGATTCGATCGTATTAGATGTTATCGATCAGATCGAGGCAGCATCCAGACAGAACACCAGAGTTACCGGTGTGCCGACCGGGTTTATCGATCTGGATAATATGCTGACAGGTCTGCATGGATCGGAACTGATCCTAGTAGCGGCTCGTCCTGCTATGGGTAAAACTGCATTTGTCTTAAATATCGCACATCATGTAGCTGTAAAGAAGCGTATTCCGGTTGCAATATTCAGTTTGGAAATGTCGAAGGAACAGTTGGTAACACGTATGATCGCGCTGGATTCACTTGTTAATTCACAGAAGATCCAGACGGGACAGCTTGTAGATGATGAATGGGATAAGATCATGGAGAGTACAGAGGTTATTGCTGATGCTCCGATCTTTGTTGATGATAATTCTGCGATCACGGTAGCCGACCTGCGTTCCAAATGCAGAAAATTAAAACAGAACAACGACCTGGGTCTTATCATCATCGACTATTTGCAGTTGATGAGCACGAACAAGCATGTAGAGTCCAGACAGCAGTTTATTTCTGATACATCGCGAGCATTAAAGGTGCTTGCAAGGGAACTGAATGTTCCGGTTATTACCCTGTCACAGTTGAACCGTGCAGTTGACTCCAGACCGGATCATAAGCCGGTGCTTGCCGATCTGCGTGAATCCGGTGCAATCGAGCAGGATGCCGATGTTGTTATGTTCATCTATCGTGATGATTATTACAATCCGGATACCGAGAAAAAAGGTATCGCTGAGATCATCATCGCAAAACAGAGAAAAGGTGCGACAGGTTCCGTTGATCTTGTATGGATGCAGGATTACACGAAGTTTGCAAATAAAGAGCACCCGCAGATGTAACGGATCAGAAAAAAGATATTAATACGGAATGTATAAATATAAATCGAGAAAGAAAGTCCGAATAAATCGGAAGATCAGAGGAGAAAATTAAAATGGTAGTAGAACCAAGAGTAAAGGATTATATCTGTACCACCGCTCATCCGGTTGGTTGTGCAGAAAATGTAAAGAATCAGATCAAGTATGTAAAGGCACAGCCAAAGGTTGAGGGACCAAAGAAGGTACTTGTGATCGGAGCATCGACCGGATATGGACTCGCTTCCAGAATCGCAGTTGCATTTGGCTATGATGCAGATACACTTGGTGTTATGTTCGAGAAGGAATCCAATGGAAGAAGAACAGCGACTGCAGGCTTCTATAATACAAGAGCATTTGAAGAAGAGGCAAAGAAGGATGGGCTGTATGCAAAATCCATCAACGGAGATGCATTCTCACTGGAGATCAAACAACAGGTAATTGATACGATCAAGGCAGATCTTGGAACTGTCGATATGGTTATTTACAGCCTTGCAGCACCAAGACGTGTAACGCCGGATGGACATAAGTATTCTTCTGTACTTAAGACTGTAGGTGAGGAGTATTCCAATAAGACTTTAGTTCTGAAGGACAATACAGTAACAATGGCACATATCCCGGCAGCAACCGAGGAAGAAATCGAGAACACCATCAAGGTTATGGGTGGTGAGGACTGGATCGACTGGATGCAGGCATTATCAGATGCAGGTGTTCTGGCAGAGCATGTGACAACTGTTGCATATTCTTATATCGGACCAAAGATCACATTCCCAATCTATGCGGAAGGTTCGATCGGTATGGCAAAGAAGGATCTGTACAGATCAAGTGATATCATCAATGAGAAGTTTGCAAATGTTACATCTTATATTGCAATCAACAAGGCACTTGTAACACAGTCCAGTGCAGCAATTCCTGTTGTTCCGTTATACATCACGCTGTTATATAAGCAGATGAAGGCAAAGGGTGTTCATGAGGGCTGTATCGAGCAGATGGCAAGACTTTTCCTTGATAAGATGGCTGGAGAAGCAGAGACAGACGAGAATGGATTTATTCGTATGGATGACTGGGAAATGGCAGATGACATTCAGGAAGCAGTTGCAAAGAACTGGGATGCGGTTACCAGCGAAAATGTAAAAGAGCTTGCAGATATCGATGGATACTGGGATGAGTTCTACAATATGTTCGGATTTAAGATCGATGGTGTAGATTACAGTGCAGATGTAGATATTATGTAAGGAAACAATTGTGACAATAGACGGGTTCATCGGAAGGTGGATCCGTTTTTTACTTTATTCACAAAATATGTTCTGTAAAAAAGCGTTCCGGTCAGGTGTGAAAACCGCAAGGGTTTGGGCAAGGGTTTGGTTTTTATGTCTGAAAGGTTTGCTATACAAAAACAGGAATAAATAATATAATCTATAAGCGTCAGGGTTATGGGGGTATGTATGAAACAAATGAATAACGAGATAATTTATCCACGATCGGAAGAAGAAGTGTTGCTGATATTAGCGACAGCAAAAAAAGAAGGCCATCTGTTAGAGATTATTTTTGATGAGTTTGTGAAGAAACCATTTTCCATGCCGGTGCTTTGGGGGTGCCGGGCATATTTCTACGGGCTGAAAAAAGAAGAGCTGTCCGCACATCCGGTTCTGTTTACTCATCTTGCATTGCTATCTGCTATGGATGGGGACTTGAGTCAGGCAAAAGCATATGTACAGTTTATGGGGAAGACACCGCGGCTGGTGAAAATGGATACATATGATATGATGGATATTTGTCGTATCAAAACAGAACTTGTCATGCCATATATAAGTGATGCAATGTTTTTTCGGATCGTAAGCTTTCTAATTGAAGAAGAACTGGTGCCTGTGATGGGTCTTACGCTTTCAGCATGCAGACCAAGTATACTGAATGGTTTTCGCGACTTTACAAGATATGGAAAATATCTGAAAAAAAGCAAGGACAGGATAACAGAAGCCGCATGCCGATTATATGGTGGAAGTGTTGGACAGAAAGTGTATGAGATCATGCTGGCAGAGTGGTATTATCAGAACAATAATTGTTTTGAAGCACTGATTCTTGTGACCGGAACGATTCCGTTGATCGAGCAGGAGAAGGATATGCGTTGTCTGTTTGTGGCACTTGCACTTCAGATGAAGATCCTTTTGGTAAATGGACAGACAAAAGCTGCACGTCCTTTGGTGGAAAAGATTCGGAAACGGATACAGGTTACGGGATGGGATGAATTAACTTCAAGTCTGGATGCGATCGAATGTCTTGGTGCCTGTTATGATGGGCGACTACAGGATGTAGAGCGTTGGTTAGATGATATAGCACCGGATGAGAATAAGGGCATCTTCATGATGGATATGTATGCATGGATGGTTAAGGTGCGATGTTATATACAGACAGGCAAATATATGGCTGCCTATGTATTGACACACCAGCTTATTGCATTGTTGATTCCGGGCAGACGTTATATGGATTTGTGTGAATGCTATATGTTGTCAGCTATCATATATTATAAGATGAAGAATATGGAAGGCATGTGTGAGGAGCTTTCCAAGGCCATTGTGCTTGCAAAAAGGTGCGGTTATATCAGACTGCTTGCGGACACAGGCAATTGTATGGTACAAATGCTGGTAATTTATCAGAAAGAATATGAAGAAGATTCCTTCATAAGTGAGATTAAGGAACTTGCATATTCGGTCGGTACTTATTTCCCTGATTATTTAAAATCTCCATATGAATATTATGAACCTCTGACTCAGATGGAAGAAAAAGTCTTTCGTTTGATGGCACAGGGCTTAAGTAATGATGATATTGCACGACAACTGGGCAAAAAGACGGGAACTGTGAAGTTCCATAGCTGTAATATCTTTCGTAAGCTGCAGGTTCCGACGCGTCAGGAGGCAGTCGAACGCGGTCGGGAGATTGGTCTGTTATAAAACAGACGCTTTAATATATAAGAGCATTTGGCTCTTTTATATAGAAAAATAAAAAGGAGGAAATAAGATTGAAACAGAAAATTAAATTTGTGAAGCGTTTCATGTCAGTGGTAGTGGCTGCAGTTATGGTGTTTGCAACGGTTGCAGGTATCGGTAACTTTTTTCCGAATATAAAGTCGGAAGCGGCGACACGTCAGACGCTGTATATCTGTGATATTAAATCCGGTGGATTTAGTGCCAATTATGCAGGATATACAAGACTGTCTAGTGATGGAAATGCGGGAAATGTAAACAGGGGATGTGGTAAAGGTTCAGATGAATACATCTGGGTAAAGACGACCACAGATCCGGCACAGGCATATACAAGGATATGGTCTGTATGGCAGAATAATTCAGGTACTTCAAGCAGTCTTGACGGATATAGCGTTGAGAGAAAGACGGGTGACCTGAATGATGGTGTAGGTTCAAAATCCGGTTATATCTACATCTATGCAACAAAGGACAGGAATGCTGGAGATCCAATCTCATCACTTGGTATCTGGAATGACACTGATAAAAAGCTGCAGTATGCCGGAGGAAATTCAGGAAGCAGTCTTAAAAGCCAGAATGCAGAGAGGGTCGAGAATGTTGACAGCAACTGGAACAAGATTGATGGAGATCTCAATAAAAATGCCGGAGGTGCATATATTTATCTTTATTGTAAGAGAGCACCTTATGTGATTCCGAATGATATAAGGATTACTTTTGATGGTGAATATCATAGAGGATATGTAGAGTCAAAGACATCCGGTGTATCGATCTCATATGATAATACCGGTATGTATCAGGTAGGAAGTAATACTACAAAATATGCGGTGTCAAAATCCGGTATGGAGACAGCGTATGGTACATTTACAAATACGATCACTGATCCATATGGCTATGACAAATATACGAAGCTGGAGGAAGGACTCTGGCTTGGAGTAAAGAGCACAGCGGAAACAGCAACAAAAGATGACTATTCTTATTCGGAGACGGATGGACTTACGATCAAATCTGATAAGGAGATGATCCTGTTCGGAACAAAATCCGGTAAGGTTATGAAGGGTCAGATCAAGGCAGCAGGGGATATTGATGTGAATCTTGCGATCCGTAGTCTGACGATCACACGGAATACTCAGGGGGCAGCGATCACAGTAAATCCGGCAGAGGGTAAGACCGTGACGATCACTGCTTACGGAACAAACAATCTGACATCATCGGGAGCTTATGCAGCGATCCAGAAGAATGGAAGCGGTAAGCTGGTACTGACTTCTACGACAAAAGGTACTATAAATGCAACTGCCGGTAACAATGCGACATATGGAGCAGCCGGTATCGGTGGTGGTACAGACAAAACCTTAAAGGTTGTTTCAAATATTGAGATAAATGGAAATGTAATTATAAAAGCAAGGGGATCACAGCCATCAAATGAAAGCTATGCATCATATGGAGCAGCCGGTATCGGTTCTCAGTACAATATGCCGGTTGATGGCATCCGGATCTCAGAAAATGCAGACGTAACAGCAATTGGTGCAAACGGAGCAGCCGGTATCGGTTCCGGCGCAAATGCTGATGCTGCCAATATCGAGATTGCAGGCGGAATCGTAAATGCAACAGCGGGAAGTGGAACGATCGGTTCTAAAAATATTGGCGGAGCCGGTATTGGTTCCGGTGCTTACATAAATGATGAAGCAAAGCTTGCTTCCGGTATTACCATTTCAGGAGGAACTGTAATAGCGACCGGTGGAGACGGCGGAGCCGGTATCGGTTCCGGATCTGATGTAGAAGCAACAGAGATTAAGGTAACAGGCGGTGTTGTAAAAAAAGCAACAGGCGGCACAGATGCAGCCGGTGTTGGCTCGGGAGCAAATGCAAAGGTATCGTATATTATGATATCAGGTGGAACTGTAACAGCAGTTGGTGGAGCAAATGGAGCCGGTATCGGTTCCGGTAAGAATGCATCCGTTGATAATATCAATATTTATTTAGAGTATGCAGGAAATCTGAGTGTCGATGGTACAGAAAACGGAGCCGGTATTGGTTCCGGAGCAACAGATACTGTATCAGAGGCAACAAATATTAATATTTCAAATACAGGTTTTATTAGTATCAGAGCAAGAGGAAATGGAGCCGGTATCGGAGCCGGTCTGAATTCAGAGACAAGGGATATTAATATTATCGGCGAGGTCGTTGAGACAAAAGCAAAGCTTATAGTTATTGCTGCAAATGGTCCGGCAATCGGTGCTTATGCAGGAGATGTTAAGAACGTAAATGTCTTAACAGATGCAACAGTCAACCTCAGTGCTGAAAATGGTATTGCAGTAGGAGCACTGAATGGCTCATCTGCTTCTGATATTACAATTATCGGTGATAATATCTGTGGAGCAAAGGCAGAGGATGTTCCTGTTCTGGGAACTGTTTCTAACTCTGTTCTGTTCGTAGGAAAGACATATGAGGTTTATGGAACAGCAACCATTCGCAAGAGTACACATATTAAAGCAGGAACAACATTAGAATTACCGTCATCATCCAAGCTGATCATTCCTAAGGACGTTGAACTTGTAGTTGATCCACAGCATGATGATGTACTTCCGGGTGCGCTTGTCTGGGCAGCTGACAGTGATGCACAGTTGATCATCAATGGTACTTTAACAGTTAAGGGAACAATGGCGATGGATTCCGAATATGGTATCATTGTATTGAACGGTTCTCTTAATCTGGAAGAAAATGCTAATATTTACGGTAAGTTCTTTATGAATGGTAAATATACCGGAAATGGTGTTATCACAAAGGGAAAGAATCAGACTCCCGAGGAAGGGGAGATTGCAGTATACCTTGAACTGGATATTGATGATGGTGTAACCTACAATGCAAAGGGAAATCTTGCAGAGAACCAGTTGATCATTGATGAGTCCAGCCTGGAGGATACTACTACCGGTACATATGCAATTAATAACATTGTTGCACATGACGGATTCCAGATCACAGATATCCTGTTGGATGGCAAGTCCATTATAAATGACAGCAGTTATGTTACAAAGAATCAGGAAACAGGAGAGTACAATGTAGTATTATCGGTATCTGAATATCGTGGTGAGACGATAAAATTTGCGGTTAAAGCAAAATCAACCGTAGAATCGATCAGCATCGAACGTTTCCCAAATAAGACAGCATTTGCCAAAGGGGCAGAGTTTGATCTGAATGGTCTGAAGGTAGTAAAGACTTATAAGAATAAGAAGACTGCACCGGTTGATATTGATAAAGAGCTGAAGGTTACAGGCTATGATATGAACAGCGTTTCTGCACAGACGGTAACACTTCAGTATATTGCAGATGACAGATACAGTGATGATATTACAGCATCTTATGAAATAACTGTATTTGATTTTGCAGGTTTAAATAAGGAAAAGACCACACTTACTGCGGGCGGCGAATCATTTGTTGCTACAGATGTAGATAATGCGGAGCATGTTGTTAAGTTTGCATTAGGTAAGAATGTTGGTGATATCTCAGCACTGAAGGATAAGATCCGTCTTCAGGTACAGGGATTTACCAATTCAGTTGGTCAGATTGATTTTGTATCAAGTGAAGTAGTCGGACAGAATGCGGTTGAGGCAACATATGTAGCAGATATATATGTAGATAAAGCAAAAACAGTAGTGATCCAGTATACAATAGTGATCACACAGCCAACTTTATACTATGATCTTGCAGAGGCAGCAGTAGCAGTAAATGGCGAATATACTTATGATGGAACGCAGCAGACACCGGATAAGGAAAATATCGAAGTTACAATCGATGGCGCAGTTGTTCCGGACGATCAGTATACGGTAGAGTATGGTGAGAATGTGAATGCCGGTACCGGTAGACTTACGATCAAGGGTGATGGTATTCATACTACAAACAGTAAGGAAGAAACATTTACAATTGCAAAAGCGAAGCTTAAGAATATAGATGCACTTGTAAGATCAAATGAATTTACAGTTCAGAATGATGTGAAGCATGAGCTTCAGATAGAATTTGGCGAGATCGAAGGCCTTGCAGCAGATGAATATACTGTATCTTATAAGAAGATATCCGATCAGTCAAATATCGTGGCAAATGTATCAAACGGAGTTATCACGACTGCTTATGATACATCCTATTCAAAGGCAGGAACAGCAGAAATCGCTGTTAATGTAACAATTAAGGATAGTGCAGTAAACTATTATGCAGATTCTGAATTATCACATTCCATAAATGTTACATTAACAAAGTATGTAAAGGGAACCAATATTACGATCACTTCCGATTCTGATGATTTTGCGTGGGATGCATCAGCCGGTGAATATAAGGTGACGCTTTATAAGGGCGAGAAGATCTGGATCGATGCCAAACTTAACGATGGATCAACAGATGTTATTGATTATAAGGTTGCAGAAGGCGACGAAGAGATAGCTGCTTGTGATGGAATTACCATTTCTGCGTTAGGCAAGGGATCGGCCATTATCACTGCAAGTACAGGTAAGGGTGCTACAACAAAGAGGATTGCAGTAACGGTTCTTCCAACTACCAGACTTGAATTAACCGGTACGGAGACTTATGAGAAGGTATTTGGCGATAGCGCATTTACACTGGATGTGGCTTTGAAGGATGCAGCGCTTGAATCCAAGCTCTCTGCATTACGGTATGTTTCGGCTGATCCGGAGGTTGCTGCTGTAGATGAGACTGGTAAAGTTACTATAACGGGATGCGGTGAGACTACAATTACAGTAACATCCTATACAGAAGAAAGAGCATATACATCTGACGAATATGTAGTAATAATCAAGGTTAAAGCACCACATACGAAACATATCAAAGATAATGGAACAAGAGTTGAGCCAACCTGTGAGAAGAATGGTTCGATCACCTATAGATGCACCGAGTGTAATGAGGTTATGGCCACCGAAGAGCTGAAGGCAACCGGACATACATGGGATAAAGGAAAGGTTACAACACAGCCAACTACAAAGACAGAGGGTGTAAAGACATATACCTGCAGTGTCTGCAAAAAGACAAGAACAGAGCCAATCGCAAAACTTCAGGAACCGACACCGGTGAAGCCAACACCGGAAAAACCAATAGTAAAACCGCTCAAGAAGGGGGATGTGGTTTCTGATGACAGTAAAGCTGCAAAGGTTCAGGTTATAAGCACATCCAAGAAAACAGTTGCATATAAAGCACCTGTAAATAAAAAGGCTAAGACTGTCAGCATTCCGGCAACCGTGAAGATCAGAGGTAAGAAATACAAAGTAACACAGATCTCAGAGGGTGCTTTCAAGAATAATAAGAAGGTAACAAAGGTTACAATCGGAAGCAATGTTAGTAAGATTTCCAAGAATGCTTTCAATGGAGCAATAAAACTTAAAACCGTTACTATGGGACAGAACGTAACGGAGATCGGAGCATATGCATTTAAGGGCTGCAAAGTTCTTACCGGTATTACGCTTCCGGCGAAGACAACGAAGATCGGAGATCAGGCATTTAGCGGATGTAAGAAGCTGAAGACAATTACAATTAAGTCTTCAAAGATTACATCAAAGAAGCTTTCTAAAAATGCATTTAAGGGCATCACAAAGGTTACTACGATTAAAGTACCAAAGAAGAAGGTTTCCTCTTATCAGAAGCTGTTTAAGAGCAAAGGCTTATCTTCCAAGGTCAAGGTAACAAAATAAAAAATATATAATAACAAGAGTGGGGGCGCCGTTTGTGGTAGGAATATCACAGACGGCGTTTTCGTTTTATCTGGACAGTATGAGTCAAGGTGAAAAAAATTTTTAAAAAAATTTGAAAACTTTAAAACCTTTTTCCATTTGCCCCTGTCTTATATAGTAGAAGGCAGGAAAATATAATATTTCTCTTGCATCTGTAAATATTTGTTGTAATAAAAAAATGAAAAGGAGAAGAAAAATGATGAAAAACAAGAGTTTATGGAAAGGGTTAATTGTAATGCTGGCAGCAGCATTCGTAATGTTAGTGATGCCAGTGCAGAAGGCATTTGCAGCAGGAACAACAGAGGGACCAAAACTGAAATGGGGCAGTTCGTATAGTGGCAGTACAGAGACCAGTAAATGTTATAAATATGCATTTTCTTTGAAACAATCCGGAAATGTCACCTTTGTATTTCAGGTATCGGATGCTGGATATGCATTTACCAGTATGGGTAAAATAACAGTTTTGGACGAAACAGGAAAAGAAGTATACAAGATTTATAATGTGGGAGATTGTAGTTTATCGCTGGATTTGCTGGCAGGTAATTATACATTAAGAATAGGCATGGAAGGTGGTATGGATGGTTGTAATTTTACATTTACACCATCATTTAAGCCATCTAAGGAAACGAAGTCCGAGCATGCAATGGCAAAGAATAATGAGATGGGAACAGCAACCTCTTATAAGATTGGTAAATCTGTAAAAGGACAGTTAGCGTTGAATGATGATATAGATATTTATAAGATGAGAGTAACAAAAAGTCAGTATCTGAATCTGACGGTATCTAGTAAGCTCCGTGAACTGAACATTAATTTGGTAAACACAAGTGGCAGTCGGAATGTTAGTATATCAGATATTGAAGCGGGACTTCATAAATACAGAGTATTTTTACCAAAGGGTACATATTATGTCAAGTTCAGAGGTGGTGTAAATTACGCAACGGACTATCATTATACAGGTAAGTATTCCTTTAGAACTTCTGTAACTGCAATACCAAAGCCAACTATTACTAAAACAAAACCGGATAATAAGTATAAGACGATGTATATACGGTGTAAGAAAAATTCATTGGCAAATGGCTATCAGTTCCAGATTGCAAGAGACAAAAAGTTTAAAAAGGGCAAAAAGACAAAGCAGGATGAATATACAGGAATGTATATGGTTGATTTGAAAAAAGGAACATATTATGTTCGTGTTCGTTCTTATGTGAAAATTGATAATTATGGTAGTACTCCGGATGAATATTATTATTCTTCTTGGAGTAAGGTTAAGACTGTTAAGATTAAATAATAATAAATACAACCCTACATAAATAAGTACAAAAACTGACATATGGATCATCATATTTTCGGAAGAAAAGATACCTGATCCTCATGTCAGTTTTTTGTTGCCTTTATTTTCTTCATCTTGCTATCCCCTGTGAACTACGTTACAATGAAATCTGGAGAGACGGTGAGACGTGGTAGAAAAGGAAGTGAGTATTATGTGTAATTTAAGTCAGGGTATCAAGGAAGAAAGTGAAGCTAAAGGTGAAGAGAAGGCAAGAACAGAGATTGTACTGAATATGCATAAGAAAGGCTATTCTTTGGATCAGATTGTTGAGATAACAAATCTGGATGTTAGTGCAGTAAAGGCTATAATAGGCTAAACAGAAAAAACGGATCTGACATATTTCTATTAAAAGTATACAAAAATGAAAAAACAGGCGTGTGGGAGGCTACAAATGATTTGCAAAACATGTGGGAATGATCTGCAGGGAAATGAATATAACTGTCCGTTCTGTGGGGCGGCAGTTGATTATACAGAGGCGGTGGAGCAGGCAAAAGCCGGAAGGGAAGAAGGCTTTTCCTATCTGTATGAGATGACATATCGGAATAAGCTGTATATTGCGATGAAATATATGAAGAATGAGGATGAAGCGATGGATGTTCTGCATGATTCCTATGTGAAAGCATTTGAACGGCTTTCCGGTCTTCAGGATGCAAATTCATTTCCGGGATGGCTCAGTACCATCGTTGCAAATACCGCAAGGAATGCATTGAGAGATCGCCATACAGTGAATTTTTCGGATATGCAGAGAGAAGATCAGGATGGAGAGACATTTGAATATTCGATCGCAGATGAGAACATGACAGCCCAGCCTGAGATGGCGTGTACAACGAAAGAAACGCAGGAAATGGTACAGGAGCTGATCGGATCATTGTCTGATGAACAGAGAATGTGTGTGCTGATGTTTCACATTGAAGGATACAGTATAAAAGATATTGCGACAGTTCTTGGATGTTCAGAGAATACAGTAAAGTCCAGATTGAATTATGGACGTAAGAATATCAAGGCAAAGGCAGAGGAGCTTCAGAAGAAGGGCTACAAGCTGTACAGCTACACACCTATGGCACTTCTTACCTATCTGCTCATGGCAGAACGAGGAACTATGCTGGTAGCAGGAACCTTCGA
>ENA-OPFG01000908-OPFG01000908.1-human-gut-metagenome-genome-assembly--contig:-NODE-908-length-17088-cov-3.193448_pt1 | contig 17088 bp, 9 predicted proteins | sample MGYA00241304_ERZ501542 | MGnify/ENA primary metagenome ERZ501542 (study PRJEB25962, sample SAMEA2042427) | human gut metagenome | biome: human gut; feature: human-associated habitat; material: faeces...
AATTCAGTTCGTCCATATAACTCATTTTCCTATCCTCCTGTTTTATCGCTATCATTCAGATCTTTCATACAATAAACGCTCTCGCACATATTCTACCATACATCTTCCATAAAAGAAAGAAGTTTTCATCGGTAGCATCGCACGAGAGCGTCTGCCTGCAAGAGGTTACAGAATGGTTTTTACCGCAGCAAAACTATAGCATTGCCAAGAAAAGTATTAATACACTGCATACACCCCAGATCCACTGTCCTGTTTTAATTTTTTCCTTCTCCGTCAGTGTCACCAACAAATATACTACAGATCCTGCCGCCACACCGTATAACGGATTTGAGAAAAAGAATGCCAGAATAACAGTTGCCAGAAAAGGGATCGTCTCCAGAGCGTGTGACCACTCTCCTGAAATTGTCCGCTTGATCATCAGCGCACCGGTCATTGCCATAACAATATCTGCAACCGCAAAACTACATTCTGTCATGGCCTGCAAGGTCTCACCATAATGTCCGTACATAGTAAACTTAATGTCATAGGAAAACAACGTTGCGAATAAAAACGGTACGATCCACACAAACATAGAGATCAGATACACTACCGACGCTGCTATGGAAGTAAGACCACTTCTTCCACCATCTCTGACTCCGGCTACAGACTCCTCTCCGATAGAAGGCGCAACGCCTCCCACCAGCGGTGCCGCAATACCGCATGCAGCATTACACAGCAATGCTTTCCGGCAGGCTTTTTCGTCCGCTTCGGTTTCTTTTGCAATCGTCATCAGAACCGCCTGACCATGAATCAGATTGGTCAAGGCTACGGTCACAATCCCTGTCAAAAACAGCAGAACAACATTTCCGCCGTTAGCAGTGTAAGTACTGAAATCAAAGCCCTCCGTAAAAATCTTACCTACGGAAATTCCGGCAAAAATACTGTAAAAATGCTTTTGTAATGCATCCTCACTGCCTACCGTCCACAGACGTCCCCAGAGAGAATCCAATGACATTCCGAAATTTTTCCAGTTAACGCACACAAAACAAATATTTGTCAAAAGGAAAAATACAGTACCTGCCAGCAATGAAAGCCAAAAAGGATGCTTTGTGCCGGATCTCAACAGTAAAAATACAATCACCGCGATCACTACAGCCAGAACACTTAAAAGCATCAGCGGATGAAATTTATCGGTTGCATAAGAGAAATCACTGATTTGTACCGGTTCTGACAAGCTTACCGCATCCGCATAGCCCGGAAGTACCGTCCCGATTCCGTATGTACTTATCTGTGAAGTACCTACCGAGAATACCCCCGTCAGTTGCACCGCCGTCCACATAATAAGCATTCCCACTGCTGCCGGAAATGCCTTTACAACCGGGTTGGGGATCGCATTCAACAGTTTCTGCCATAATCCGGGAACAGACAAAATCACCGCATTGACTATGGACGCCAGAAAACAAATTGCCAAAAGATTATAATACGTCAATCCACCGGTGCTTCCCACCAGCGAAATCAATACTGTCCCCAGTCCCAGGCTGGATACCTGCACCAGAGGCAGTCTGGCGATCAGCCCGATCGCCAGGCTGCTGACAAATGCAATCAGCATGGAAATAAAGTAAAATCCTGCCAGTATTTCACCATTCGCCGCTGCTTCACTGATTCCGGTCGTCTGATAAGCACCTGTGATCTGCATTTTGGCCAACAGCTGCATATTCATAAACATGCCGCATACAGATAAAATTCCGATCAGAATACCTGCTGTGATCTCTCCTCCAAGAGTTCCCTGTCTTTCCTTGTAATGAAAAAATCGTTCCATATCAAATTCCTTTCTCCGTCACGACGCCCTTCCTTACTGATCAATAACAGCTGAAATGGGCTGGTCTCCGCAAAAATCAATTCGATCAGAGCGTGCCGCGGATTTTGTACTGGGAATATCTGACATTGCGGGGTCTGTCCACAGTTCTGTGGCCACTGTAGTGAATTCCTCACTGGGTTCCTCCTCCGTCAACGTGATTTCCATTACGGTACTTACTTGTGAATCATTGGTATAATCCAGTTTGGAAATTGCCTGTGCGGTCACATAATACGTACCCGCATCCAATGTATACGGATAGATGTCATACAGGAAGCAATAATCAGAATCCCCGACATACGGACCGAATCCGGTCAGTTCACCGTTGGAGTGATAATAATGCAACGATTCTTCGCTATAAGAGGAACCCCAGTTCCATCCGACAGGATGTGAATATACAGTTGCCGCAAGTTCCTGAAGATCTACCGTCTCACTCTTTACTTCCTGTGTGCACTCTGCATCAGAATAAAATGTGAACTTCATATCCGGCAGATATTCATAGTCATAGTAATCTGACAATGTATACCAGTCTACCACAAATTCTACCTGGTTGCCACTTACCATAGCCAAAATCTCAGGACGTTCCAGTGTCAGATCCACACCATACCTGGCTGTAATGGTGACAGGATCCGGACGTTCATTGCCGGAATCTGCTGCAGGATAAGAATTCAGACTGATCTGGAAAGTGCCCCATCCCATTGCAGGAAGATCAACCGTGCCCGTGATCTCCCCGTTGGTTCCGCCTGCGATTCGATCCGAAGTTGCCATATATTCATTGGCTACGACACCGTCTTCCACCTTAAATATTCTGACAAAGTAATATGCTGCTCTTTCATCTGTCGCCGTAAAAGAGAACTCACCCGTCATAGGATCAAACTGAAAATCCTCAGGCTCGGACAATACGGAGCCGGCTTCCTGTGTTGCGGAATTCTCCGCAACACTTTCAGTCACATTACTTTCTGTATTGGTCTGTCCACAGGCTGTCAACAGGATTCCCAGAGAAACACATGCCACCGATAAAAGCATTTTGTTTTTTCTTTTCATAAACAGATACCCCCTATTATTTTTTAGCACCTTTTTTCTTCTTCATTACACAGACAACTGTAATTGCGATTGCTGCCACCAGAACCGCTGCTACACAGATCAGAACGATTGCACCTGTCGGAATACCTAACTGGGTTGATGCAGCGGCTACGCCTACTGCACCGCTGACCGTGTTGCCTTCTTCATCTGTTCCCTTATTACCGCAGTACTGATACAGACTGTTTCTCATAATAGCGTGTAATTTATTTCTGGTATATACATATTGCGTAGAATCCCCGAAAGCTGCTTCCGTGACATTCATGTTAATGTAGTTACCATAGCCAAGCGTTGCTCCCTGTACAGAAAGCATAACCAGCGAGTTGTTGAACACGTCACCGCTTCCGCAGTTACCGTCTGTGATCAGCAGTCCCTGCCAGCCCCACTCATCACGGAGAATCGTTTCATACATTCCATAGTGGTACAGGCTTGTACCGATACGGTTCAAGGATGCCATGATTCCGTTTGCATTATAGTCTTTGGATACCACTTCAAAAGGTTTCAGATAGATCTCACGTACAGCCTGTTCGTTTGCCCAGGTCATTACACCGTTTCTGTTTGTATCACTATCGTTCAAAGCCATATGTTTTACAAATACATTGGTTCCGGTAGACTGGATGCCTGCTACCACATTACCGCCGATGATACCTGCGATCAGACCATCTTCGGAATAGTATTCATGGTTACGTCCACCGAAAGGAGATCTGTGGGTGTTCATTGCAGGTGCATATACACAGCCGTATCCGAACAGTACTGCCTGATGTCCATAGGAAAGTCCCATTGCACGCGCCAGCTTCACATTCCAGGTAGCTGTAATCAGAGGCTCTCCAGGGAATCCGGTCGCACTGTTAGAATTTCCGACCTGAGAAGGTCCATCCACACAGGTCTGCTTCGGCTTACCCACAGAATCCACTGCCGGAACCATCCATCCACAGTTACCCTGGACTTCAATTGCTTCATCCATGGACGTCATATTCGTCAGTTTTTCCCAGATCTCAAATCCTTCTTCTGTATCGATAGGTACATCCGCCATATCATTAACACTTAACTTATGATAGCTTCCGGAGGTCGGCTCCGTATCCGTCACTACAGGGAGTCCGCTGTCCGTGGTCTCTCCCTCCACTACATAATATACCTGATCCCACAGAGGATCTTCCACATCGGTAGCACTCTTACCATCTGGAGTCTCTTCCGCATAAGGCATCATATTAGCTCCGAATGCGTACATTTTTGTTGTGACATCTGTTTTTACACCATTTTTGTAAGTAGAAAAAGTATAATTATAAGTATCCAGACCTGTCAGTGACATTACTTTGACAATATCCTCAGATAAAAGCTCATTCGGCTCCTCATCGGACTGGTGCTGCATGATCGTCTCCATGCCGCCCTCAATATCACTTCTTGACAGATATCCGTCAAGCATATTGCCATCACCTACGGTTACATCATCCATAGCGTTTTTGGCTATTTCTTCATCAGAAGAACGGGCACCTACATACTCTGCGCCGGACACACTTCCGCTTTCATCGTAAATATAAGAAGTTTTCAGTTCCATATTCACCACATCCTCGGGAGCATTTTCGCTGCCTTTTTCTCCCCAGCAGTGAGCATTTTTCTGAATGTTGAATGCGTATTCCCCGGCCTCCAGGACATAACAACCCTGACCGAAATTATCAAAAGATGCCAGATCGTCTGTATCAAAATTCAAAATAAGTTCCTGAGACTGTCCGGGTTCCAATGTATCTGTTTTGCCAAAAGTAACCAACACTACTTTGGATTTTTCCAGCCCGACTCCTTTGATACCGAAATTATCCGTATCTGTCTGATAAGGGGCATCCATGTATACCTGTACCACTTCCTTGCCGGCATGATCTCCGGTATTGGTTACCTGTACGGTAATAGAGTTCGTTCCATGTGCTTCCAGATCCACTTGAGAATCTACAACTTTCTGTTCAAATGTTGTATAGGACAGACCGTAACCAAAAGGGAACTGTACTACCTCATCATATCCTTTTGCTGTTCCGTTTTTGAAATTATGAGTGCTGAAACTGTCTGTGTCAAAATATCCTACAGAATCTGCTGTCTCAAAATAACGATATCCTACGTAAATGCCTTCCTCATACTGATAAAATGTATTGTTGTCGGCCTCTTCCGCATTTGCATACTGGTTATTATCCATATTATAAAAAGTAGGATTGGTGGAAACATCATATGCCCATGTGTCCACTAATCTTCCGGAAGGACTCACGGTACCGGTCAGAAGTTCACCGATTCCCACAAGTCCGGCATCGCCCGGATGTCCGATCCACAGACATGCCTCTACATTATATTCTTCTGAATCCAAAAATCCCAATTCCATAGCAGAAGAAGAATTGATCAGGACAATCGTATGTGCAAAATTTTCCTTACAGAAATTCAAAAGATCTTTCTCGTCATCACTCAGATCCAGGTAGGTTGTACCGGTTATCGTACTATCGTCTCCGTCCACATCCATGGAAAGCGCACTGCCTTCCGCAGCTGATCTTGCAAATGTAACTACTGCATAATCTGTGTATCCATCCTGAAGGATCTGAGATTTCCCTTCTTCATATACGCTGATTGGAAATTCATGCACTGCGGAATAGCTGTCCCAGTCACCGACCCCGGAGGGATCCGTTTCTTTTACACCGCGCTTTCCACCGCAGGTTTCCTCCAGCCATTTCCATGCAGATTCATTCACGTCCAGTCCAGCCTCTGTAAATGCTGCATCCATCATGACAGTATTAATATCATCACCACCGACATAATTGTAAGACATCGAACCAAGTAAGGTTACCTTTACGCCTTTGGCCAAGGGAAGAAGATTATCTTGATTCTTCAGCAGAACCGCTCCTTCCGCTGCAATGCTTACACTCGTATCATATCCTTCCACATAGCAGTCATCCGATGACAATTCCTGTGCATAAGCAGGCAGTGAGGGTGTTGCCGCCAGCATCGCCGCAGCACAGACCGCACTGACCAGTTTGTTAAAGTGCCTTCCTCTTTTCATAATTTTATTTCCTCCTTTTTTTCTTACTGTCTTTCATTATCACAAATTTCATCGTAGGATAGCTGATCACCACCTGTACCAAAATATTGATCACATTTGCCAGTGTAGGTATCAGCGACTGCATAACACCAATCGATTTCAACAGCTTCTGACTGTACGCCGGCAATGCCGCTGACACTATCACCAGTATGATAGCAAGTATGATATATTTTGGTACTGCTTTTCCGAATTTTTCATCCGACCGGAACACCAGATATTTCTGCACAAAGAAATTCACAGTCTGTGCAAGTGCTGTTGCCAGAAGAAAACTCAGGAATCCGCACAGTCCCATATCATTCTCTACATTTGTATAATGGAAGATCCAGAATTCAAATGTTTGTCCTGCATATTTCCGAAACAAAAATCCCGTACCGATCCACATTACTATGAAATTTGTGATCGTAGCGCAATTCGACAAAAGATTAAACAGAACAAATTCCCATAAATCCGGATTTTTCTGAATCCATCGAACCAGCCTTTTCATTTGTACGGTTCACCTGTTCCTTTCAAATAGATTGCTTCATACTCTTTATTTGCCTTCTTGTTTTTAAAGAAACCTCCTATGATTTTCTTCATTCCACTTAAGAAATGACCGTTTACAGCCTGTACGATTCCTTCTGCCATCTCCATGCTGACTGCTCCTTCCGTCATTTTCGCAATGGCACGGATCGGAATATTATATATGAAATGAAGATTCAGATCTATCTTTCCTTCTTTCTCACTTTTTTCTTTCTTCCTTTGAATCACATGGCAGACCAGCCGCGCCAGCCGGCTTTTCGAATAATGCATCTGACATACAGTATCATTGATTCCGAATTCGCGATTCCAGGTTCCATCTGGAATTTCATGTCCCAGTAACCGTTCAAACTCTTCTTCCGAAACATTTCGGATATTTCCCGTATAATAGTCAGGCACTTGATTGCGGCTGTAAGGAATAACATCCGTACTTCCTTTTCGTGCTACTTCTCCCGACAATCTGATATCCTCAACATTCGCTCCGATCAGAATACCGTATTTTCCGGTTTCTGTCTCCCACCCGTTGCTTTGCACATTCCAATATCGAAATGTCTTATCGTCAAACGGTAGGGTAATTTCCCTTTCTTCCGACGGTTCCAAAAATACTTTTTGGAAACCCTTCAGTTCCCTGGATGGCCGGAAGCAAGCCGCATCTTCTTTCTGAACATACATCTGTACCACTTCCGAGCCTGACACAGTACCGACATTTTTCAGGAAAAATCTCACACACTCCGGCGTAATTTTCAAATTCCTGTATTCAAATTCTGTGTAAGTCAGACCGTATCCAAAGGGAAAGCGAACCGGTACTCTGCATGTGGTATAATACCGATATCCGACATACAAGCCTTCTCTGTGTTCTGCATTTTTGTTCATTCCAGGGTAATAAGCACAGGCCGGTGTATCTTCATATACTATAGGATAAGTTTCCGTCAGTCTTCCGGAGGGATTGATCTTTCCGGTCAAAATATCCAGAATTGCTCCTGCTCCGGCTTCTCCGCACAGATAACTGTGTAACAAAGCTTCACAATTCTTCAGCCAAGGCATTTCTACCGGTGAACCTGCACTGAGAATTCCTATCACATGAGGATTTACCACCGCAATTGCTTCCAATAATTCTACCTGTGTCTGTGGAAGTTTCATATTACTGCGGTCCACACCTTCCGATTCCGCAGCTTCATCTAATCCAAAGCAAAACAGCACAATTTCCGCTTCTTTGGCACATTTAAGTGCTTCTTCTTTGCGCTTCAGATATTCTTCCTCAGAGCATTTGCCTCCGTTTCTGACATAGCCTTCTGCCTTTCCCACAACAGCGAGCGGATATTGTCCTATCAATCCTGCTATCGTATCTACCATTTCTGTATTGACTACAGAAGACCCGGCACCTTGGTAACGCGGATGCATTGCGAAATCTCCAATCAACGCAACTTTTGTTCCGGCAGAAATCGGAAGAATGTGATGGTCGTTCTTCAGCAATACCGTGCTTTCCGCTGCAATTTTCCTTGCAAGTTCATGATGCTTTTGTTTGATTCCGGTTTTCGTCTGACCTTGAGCATTTTCCTTTTGTTCTGCATGATCGATTGCCTGTAAAAGTCTACGTGTGCTGGCATCTACTTCATGTTTGGACAGCTTTCCTTTTTCTACCGCGACAAGTATCTCGCGTGCCGAATCCAGTCCCGGATACGGCATTTCCAGATCAGATCCTGCTTTTACTCCCTTCCAGTGACAATTTGAACCGCCCCAGTCCGTTACCACAGCACCGTCAAACTTCCAGTCATCTCTTAATATCTCGCGAAGTAAATGTTCATTTTCATTGGCATATACTCCGTTGACACGGTTATAGCTGCTCATGATCCATTGCGGTTTTCCTTCCTTGACGGCAATTTCAAAACCTGTCAGGTAAATCTCCCTAAGTGTTCTTTCATCCACAACGGAGTCCACCGACATCCTTCGCAATTCCTGATTATTTACCGCAAAGTGTTTTGGGCAGGCTGCCGTTCCGGTGCTTTGTACTCCACGGATATAAGCTGCTGCCATTTTACCTGACAAATACGGATCCTCCGAAAAATATTCAAAATTTCTGCCGCATAGCGGACTCCTCTTGATATTCATCGCCGGTCCCAACAATACATCTACACCAAGATCCAATGCTTCTGTTCCCAGTGCCTGTCCCATTTCCTCACACAACGTTTCATCCCAGCTTCCCGCTATCGTAGCCGCCGTTGGGAAGCATGTTGCCGGCAGAGACGGGTTCAGTCCCAGATGATCTCCTTCTCCCACCTGTCTCCGGACTCCGTTCGGACCGTCCGACAACAGAATAGAAGGAATACCCAGTCTCTTGAAATCCCTTGTCTGCCATTCATTTTTTCCTGACAAAAAAGCTGCTTTTTCTTCCAATGTCATCTGTTCTATCAATTTATCAACATCCATCCGTTTTCATTTCTCGCCTCCTTTCGTTTGTCATCGTAATATCAGATTATCATCTTTTTTTCTCAATCTACGTTCTTGACACCAAAGGTTAAAAAAACAGCCCCAAATGACTTTCGTCACGAAGCTGTTGTAACAGGGTTGTAACAGGTATGATAACGTTGATCGTAAATCTGTTTTTGTCTGTTGTAACAGACATATTTCCTTGATGTTTTTCCACGGTATAAAGAATACTCTTCAATCCGTATCCATGATTTTTCCGATCTTTTTTTGTCGTTCCGGGTAGTTTCCCATTTATGGTGATCTCATGACTGATATAATTTTCCACCTTGATATGGACAAATTGCCGTTGCGCCGAAACCAGTACATGTACCATCCTTTTCTCCACATCCGGTTCCAGTATTTCTGCTTCAATCGCATTGTCCAGTGCATTTCCGAAAATATTACATAGATCCGCAACCGGAAGAAAGTCCAGCAACTTACCGTCTATCACATATGTCATTTCAATGTGATGTTTCTTGGCATTGCTCAATTTATTTTCCAGAATGGCATCCAATACCTTATTTCCTGAGTCTACCACTACATGACAAGCTTCTAACTCGCTTTCCATGGTATCCAGCCACTGTTTTCGTTTCTCTTCATCTGTCTCCATTCGCAACGCCATGATCTGATGTTTCATGTCGTGATACTTCAAGTTCATTATTTCCAGGCTGTCCTGATAATGAATATACTTATTGTATTGTTCACGCAGCGCCGCATTCAATGCGTCCGCCTCGATCTGCATCATCTGCTCTCTTTTGTGCATCTGAACGATCATCAGCATAATATAACCGACAATATCCGTAAATACTCTCAATTTAAAGCTTTCATAAAAAATCTGACTTGAAAACGGGGTATTCGGAAATACATAGCTTAAATTGCTGAACAAAAAAGTTACAATCACCACGATCATAACCGTGATCAGATCTTTTGCAGATATTACAGCCTCCGTACTGTCTTCCAATATCCTTTTTTCAAGCAGACAGGCAGATACAAAGATGATGAAATACATTACAATCAGAAGCATATATTTCAAAACCGGGGAATCATAGCCGATGATATAAGCAATATAGTAGTATAACAACCATTCCAGCGAAGCCGCAAGTTCACTCAAAAGAATTGCATACCCGGTATAATACAGCTTCTTTTTCCAATCACCCACACAGCACAAATGCAGGAACGCATACATAAGGAAAAAGGCAAACAACATTGCCGGAGTCCACAGACTGAGCGGAATATCCGCGGTCACCATCAAAAACGTCACCTGTATGGGAAGAAAACACGTAGCTGTAAGAATCAATTTCCAAAGTCCGGTTTTTTTATGAAGAATCCAGATAAAACTCACACAGGCACACCATTCCGCCAACGCTGTGTAATAACGCGGAATATCAATATAGTAAAAACCTTCCATTATCCTCTCATCTCTCCAATATATTTTGTCAGCATTTCCATGAATTCTTTTCTTCTGGCCCTGGCAATCGGCAACACATCTTTACCGATCACGCAACATCCATCCTGGACTGTGTCTACATATTTTAAATTAACGAGATATCCCTTATTGGAACGAAAGAAACCGTGCGGGACCAGCACTTTCTCCACTTCCTGCATATTTCCGCGCGTGGAAAGTACTTCTTTTCCCACATGATAAAGCAGAACATGGCGCTGACTCTCCACATAAATCAAATTGGCGACATCTATCTTCTGCAATCCGCCCTTGACAGCTAATGTGATATAAAAGCTTCTCGTATTTTTTACCTTATTAAGAGCTTTATCCAGTTTTTGTGAGAACGCAAAATAATTCACAGGTTTCAACATATAATCCAGTGCATCCACCTCGTATCCGCGAATTGCATATTGCGTCATATTTGTGATAAATATAATAATCACTTCGGAATCCATTTTCCGGATCTCTTCCGCAGCAGCCATCCCATCCATGAATTTCATCTGAATATCCATCAGAATAATATCAAACTGTGCTTTATAATCTGCCGTTATCCCATCACCATCGCGATATATTGTGACCGTAAACGTCTCTCCTGTCTCTTCTTCATATTTTTTCAAATATTCCGTAAGCTGGCTAACGTAAATGTCTTCATCTTCCACGACTGCAATTCGAAACATACTCCATCGGCCTCCCCAAATCTATTTTTGCTCTGCCGGATCCTTCAGTGCGTAATCGCTGCGATCCAGAGAGAAATTCGGATTGTAATAGGGATCTCCCGCCTCCAGTTCAGCCTTCCATTTTTCACGGAAATGCTCGGATTCTCTGTTGTAGCGCTCTGCCTTTTCTCCCTGATCGTCCAGTCCTCTGGAGATGGATTCGTAATGATACAGCTCCGCAAAAGGAGTCCACACATTCAGAAGTCCCAGTTTACGTAATTTCAGGCAGAAATCCACATCATTTAAGGAGATCACAAAGCTCTCATCCAGACCGCCCACCTGCTCATACAGGCTCTTTTTCACCAACAGACAGGCACCGGTCACCGCTGTGACATTCTGGGTATAACACAGACGTCCCATGTAGCCTAAGTTCTGTACCGGGATGCGATAATGGGTATGTCCTGCCGTGCGGTGTGCTCCCAATCCGATGACCACGCCGGCATGCTGGATCGTCTTGTCCGCATAATACAGTTTGGCGCCTACGGCACCCACATCCTCTCTCTGGGCATACATCAGCATCTCTTCCATCCAGTTGGCTGTGATAACCTCCGTATCATTGTTCAGCAGTAAAATATACTCACCGGAAGCATAAGACGCTCCCAGATCATTGACCGCAGAATAATTAAAGTCACCATGATATGTCACAATGGAAATCCGTCCGTCCCCGCTGTGCAGGATACCGCCGTCATGGCCGCAGACGGTATGCAGCTTGCATCTTTCTTCATAAGAATCATCGCCGGACAATCCCAACAGTTGGGAATAATAGTCCTTGATCTCCGGTGTGGTACTGTTATTTTCCACAACAATGATCTCGTAATTGCTCCAGGTGCTGTTCTTTTGGATCGAGGTAATACAACGCTTCAGATCCTCAACGTGATCCTTATTGGCGATCACGATGGAGATCTTCGGATCTCCCAGGATCTGATACCGGATCCGGAAGATCGTGGCGCAGGCTCTGGTACTGGTGATCTGAAAATGCTTAAAACCATGCTTTTTCAGATGATCTGCCACAGCTCCCTTTGCCGCCTCAATGGCATAAGGCTTCGCGTCAATGCTGGCTGCGGTACTGCCCTCATGGCTTCTCCAGTAGTACATCAGTCTGGGAACATGAACGATCTTTTCCGCTCTGTCGGTCAGACGCAGAATCATATCGTGATCCTGGGCACCGTCAAATGCGGTGCGGAACAGTTCCTCTCCCTCTAACAGTTTTCGGGAAAAAACGCTGAAATGGCAGATATAATTATTCGCCCGCAGATTGTCCGGTGCATAGTCCGGCTTAAAATGCATGGTCAGCATTTTATTAATATCATTTTCCTTGAAAGTGGTCTCATCACAATAAAGATAATCCGCACCCTGCTCATTGATCTCCTTCACATACGCATACAGTACGGAAGGATGTAAAATATCATCCTGGTCAAACAGACCGATATAATCTCCGGTAGCCAGCTTGTAGCATTCGTTGGTGTTATAGGAGATACCGCCGTTATGATCCAGGTGCTTATAGACGATACGACCATTCGCCTTCGCCGCGTACTCCCTGCAGAGTTCCTCGATATAGGAGTGCTCCGCGTCGGAACCGTCCGCCAGACACAGTTCCCAGTTGGGATACGTCTGATTCATGACGCAGTCCAGCATCTGGATCTGGAATTCTCTTTTATTGTTCCACAGCGGAACCAAAATGCTGATCTTCGGCATATAAGGGAATATCGTCTCTTCTTCCTTTTTCCGCTGCTCCGCATCAGGAAAGCTTCCGGTTCCGTAGGACTCCATCAGGCTCTTCTGGCGACTCTTGTTGCGGATCTTACGCAGGATATCCTTCGGTCCGCCACAATGGGACAAGCGATCCCTCTGTCTCTGTGCGAAATGGATCAGACTTCTCGCCGGACCCGTGGCTTTCCAGAATTTATTCTTTTTGATCCGGTCCAGTTTGAACTGCAGGTCCTCTTTTTCCGATTCCAGCACTACGATCTTGTCTGCCAGATCCGCACATTTTTCGTGCTCCCTCTCGTAGGCTTCTTGATAATTGATCTCAGACATGTTTTTCCTCCGTCAAATATTTTCCCGTTGTATTCCACAGTTTCAGCTTACTGATCCGATGGACCGCAAGAACGGCGATTCCATAATTCCCCGGAGGCAGCTGCCCTGTTTTCCGTTTCACACAGAAACCTCCCAGCGCCACATTTTTCTGGTCCGGAAGATTCTCCTCCAGTTCCTGCCGATATGCAGGTAAAATCTTCATGGACCATACCTTCCGGTCCGCCTCCCGCTGTCCCTGCGTATCTTCGGGAAGCAATACTAAAAGTTTATCATAACATGCGTTATCATCTCCCAGGATCACACTGTATCCCTGGATCCGCTCCGGCCCTGCAGTCTCCACCCGTGCCATCAGGCAGTCATCCTGTCTTGCATTTTCCAGAAGTTCCTGCCAGCTCTCACATCTCCATGCCGGCTCCTGTAAAATATTCCGGTCTGTAAGATATGCCGGAACCACACGGCTGTCCAGTCCTTCCCGGTTCAGTCCCATAGGATAAAAAGGATCCACTCCGCGGAACTGAGGATGCATCTGGTAAAGCAGTTCTCTCTCTTCCGTCAGGCGTCGCATTTTCTCGGGACTTTCGTCGCTTCCGCGGCTCAGGGATTCATGATGATATGCAAAACAGTCATTCAGCACCACATTGTAATATCCCATTTCCACCAGACAAAATCCCAGATCCACATCATTATAGGCCACCCGCAGTGCCTCCCGGAATCCACCCGTCTCCCGGAATACCTCTGTCCTTATCAGCAGACAGGCACCCGTCACTGCCACGCAATTCAGATCAAAACGATTTCTGCCAAAATAATAAGACTTATCGTCTTCCATGAACTGGAGCTTATGCACCGGTCCCACCGGCAGATTGACAATACCGTCGTGTTGTATTTTCACGGAATCCGGATAATACAGCTTTAGGCCCACGCTTCCCACATAAGGCTGCATAGCGCGGATCACCATTTTGTCCAGCCAGTCATTGCCGCACACTTCTATATCATCATTTAAAAACAGCAAAAACTTTCCTTCCGCCAGTTCAGCTCCCCGGTTGCACATCGCTGAAAAATTAAATTCCGCCGGTTCATAAATATAACGGACAGGGACACCGCTTTCCCGGATCCGTCCGATCAGTTCTTCCGTTTTTTGCTTATTTTCCGCACTGCTTCCGTTATCCACCAGCAAAATTTCAACAGGGATCCTGCCCTCAGACCTTCTCGTCAGGGAATGCAGGCACTTCTCCAGTACCTCCGGATTATCTTTGGAGGGAATGATCACCGAGACTTTAAGCTCTCCTGCGAATAACTCTTTGGCACCTTCCGCCGCCCTGGAGGCCAGTTCCACCGCCAGCTGCGGTGACTCCTTCGTCAGCTGGTAATTTTCCCAGGGAGTGCACTCCCGGCTGTCCCGGTCTGCACGTGCATCCGGTCCCTGGATTCCTATTCCGTCTGCAGAAAAAGTTCCATGGAACAACACGGTTTCCATATGACCGATGGAATGACAATCTCTCTCGAACCCTCCGGCTCCCAAAAACAGGCGATCCATCAGCGGACGGATCTCTCCGGCATCTGTAAAAATAATTTCTTTTCCGGTGCTCTCGTTCTCTGTCACGACCGGATTTTCTCCCATTCTCTGCAGCAGACTGCTCCGTACCGCAACGACACTTCCCACATAGAAAAAGGCTCTGTACAGATCCGGTGACCAACAGGGTTTGTACCATGGAATACAACGCTCTCCCTTCTCATTCATCAGGTCTTCATCACCGTAGACGATTTCTGCTTCCGGATGCTTTGTAAAATAAGCGTTGATCCGCTCTGTCGCATTATCTGCCAGTCGTCCCGCCGTCTGTCGGAAAATGACGAATTCCACAAGTCCTGCAATTTCCCGGGGTTCCGCGCTTTCCCGGTCCTGCTCCGCTGCCCACTGTTCATAGGTGACCTTAAGCTGCGCCAGTTCTTTTTCGTATTTTTTATCCTGCTGTGCGATCAGCACCTGCTTCACCGCTGTCCGAATACCCAAGCTGCCGCTCCCTTCTTCTCCACTCCCATCATATCTTTTGCCATTGCCTGAGGGATCTGTACGATCTCCATTTTCACAGACAACGTATTCTCCGCCTGCCGGTTCAGCACATCTGCCCGGATCGTCATATTGGGATCCTCCGTGGCAAATATCACGCTGGGATGGTCCGCTCCCTCTTCGGATTTCAGGATTTTTCCGTTGGTAGTGAACACTTTCTTATCCTGCAGAGGAACCGGCTGTCCGTTCATGGACAGTTCCCGAATCTTACAGATGCAGGAACACATTGCCGGGTCCAGCCGCAGATAATGTACGTTACCGTCGAATTTCACGATAAACTCTGCCTCTTTTTCCGCAACATAGACATTTTCCGGAAAATAAGAATTTTCTTCGGAAAATCCCTGTCCCTTGTCTTCATAGATCTGTACCCGCAGTTCTCCTTCCGACTGACGAAAACGCCCGATCCATTCGGTGGGTTTATAGATTTCGCCGCCTAAGAGATTCCGGATCTCACCCATGGACAATTTCTGTCCGGTGACATATTTCTGGAATTCCCGCTCCTGCTCTCTGTACTGTCTTGCCTCATTTTCCGTGATGTCCAGACGATCTAAGATCCGGTCCAGTTCCAACGCATTGCGTCTTTCATTCTCCAGAACATAACAGTAAATTGCCCGGAACGCCAGTGCTTTCGTATCTATGACACGGTCAAAGGTCCACTCGTAATCGATCAGTGTCCAGTGATCCCCGTCCACCAGAATATTGGCAAAGATCAGGTCAAAATCCGCTACCGGAACTTCTTCCCCGAATCCTACCCTCTCCAGATACTCCGCAAACAGGCTGTGGAATCCTTCGATATCCTGTCTGTCCAGACATTCATCCATCAGTTCTGACAACGGTCTGCCCGATACGAATTCAAATTCCGCATAAGGGATGCCGTCCTCTTCTCCCGGATGACAGACATTAACGTCCAGCCGGCTTCCGGCATAACGTCCTTTTAATTTTTCATACGCTTCCATCATATGGCGCACATGCGCCTCGGCTTCTTTGGTCAGCGGATATTTCCGCACGATCCGATTCCCCCGGTCATCCCGCAGGATCTCCGTACGGATGCGGAAGCTTTCCGCACGGTCGTTGGAATATCTGACATATTTCAGGTCCAGAGGCTTGCCGATCACTGCCAGATAAGAATTGGAAAATACAGAAAAAAGCCCCTCTTCCACGATTCCGTCAAAAGCACTTTTTTCATCGAATAACAACATTCTGTCACGGTCGAAATTCCGCAGATTATTGGACAGTTCTCCCCGGCCCGGCAGATATGCATCCGAATAGACCGTGGTCATGAATTTATAATCGGGATACGGATAATAAAAACTGCGTTCTCCCACACCGCAGGCATCGAAGATCTTCTCCAGTTTTTTCCGGGAAAAAGTACGCACGACGCCACCGTTCGGATAATTTTCAATTCCGGAAAACCAGTCTCCCAGGTGATCTTCCTTGCAGCCCGCAAAATATTTCAGTCCGTATTTGTTCTCAATAGCGATAACGATTCGTCCACCCGGTGCCAGATGCTTTTGCAGAATTTTCAGGAAATCTTCATAAGGTGTGCTGCCGCCTATGTAAGCCTGGCCGTACTCGAAGACACCAATGAGGCAGATATAGTCATAATCTGCGGGCAGATCCGGTTCCACATCCGTAAAATTGCCTATGTGGATCGTCACATTTTCACTTTCACTGTGCCGGTACGCATTGATCAGACTGCGCTTTTTTGAGAGATCCACGCAGGTCACCGATCCGGCTTTCCGGGACAGGGCTCCTGTAATGGCTCCGCAGCCGCTGCCTACTTCCAGCACTTTGTCCGTCTTTTTGATCGGAAGAAGCACCTTGCCCCGATTGGCAAATCCTGCCAGGCTGACCGAAGTCACCTGT